>Ga0209589_1005806_pt1 | contig 20810 bp, 14 predicted proteins | sample CowpeawhiteBW_FD_187525 | JGI IMG/M metagenome (GOLD analysis project Ga0209589, IMG submission 187525) | Root nodule microbial communities of legume samples collected from California USA - Cow pea white BW (SPAdes) (version 2) | ecosystem: Host-associated > Plants > Roots > Nodule | place: USA... | reverse complement strand
TATATATATATATATATATATATATATATATATATATATATATATATATATATTCTACCACAATAAATATAGTGTATGATTCACAGCTTTGTCCTGAATTTGTTTCCATGTATAATCCTTCTTCCCTATCCCAAACCCACATCCCGATTCTTTTTGGTTAGAGATGAGTGGAAATAGATGTACATTGGTTGAAAAAAATGGAAGATAAATAAAATATAAACAAAGTTTTTTTATTGAAAAAAAAAAAATTAATTATGTGTTTTTATTTTCGAGCATAATCCTCCTGGATAACATAATTAATTATGTGTATGCTTTTATTTTCAAAAGCAATTTTTCTATTCTTGACAATATAAGTAACTATGTTGCATCTTTTCTCAACTTTTTGCATTTTTCTTCTCATTTTTGTGCCGAAACTTGTTATATTTAATCTTGATTTTCGTGCTTTCCTCTCGAGAAGGAAAAAAAAATATAGATGTCGATTTGCCAATTGACATCAAGTATATAATAGGTATGAAAAGTGTTATTATGTAATGGTAATAGGAAAGAAAAATATAAAGAAATAATGGAGTTTATCACATCACTCTTTTTGGAAATGAATGCTGAAGGTATCTCTATCTATGGATTACGTCCAAGGAACTTTGAACTGGTTTGGTCAGAGCTAAAAGGGAAAGGTCAAAAGCATCTCAAAGTATGTTCATGGATGAAGCCAACTTAACGTTTTAACTCTACTAAGAAAAGGGAAATAATCAGTAACAGTTTCTAAATCTATAAATAGGCTGTCTCTAAATCTACAAATAGGGGGAAGTGGGCGTAGCAACCCAACTTACACTCTACCATTATATCAATGTTGACTCTGAAATCTCTATCAACAACACCACGGTGTGTAAAATTAAACATGTTTTTCAAGTTGAAGTGTGTGTTTTAGTTATCACACATGCCAATTCATCCCTAGTTGGTACTGTCCTCTACTCAATTTTATTGTCATAATGTCATCTATCGTTGAACATTACAAGCAACAAAAGTAGTCTAGCAGCAAAAACAGTGGAAAAGAATAATACTGTTTCAATCATCTTCTGATTACTGTGAATAGATTACTTCACCGTTAATGGCTACATTAGCTTAGAAAGTTAGATTGCATAACTAGGAAACCTTTCATTATTACCAGTTGTTATTAACAGAATATGGAAGGCACCCATCTAAACTGAGCTTCAAATTTGTAACTATCGAAATTATATTACAAATAAACCACGTACATGACCCGGTGTCTAACTCAAAGAAAGGGAGAAAAATATAACTACATTTCCATTTCCATGGGGTTTATATCTCCCGTAGAGCTGCCTCATCGCTTCCTCGTAGGGATCCTCCATGATCACTATTGCTAAATGTTCGCTTGCTCATGTTAGCTCGCTGTACCAATCGCACCAGTGCTTGAACCACTTCTGACATTGGTGGTCGGAATTCAGGCTCCGGCTGCCCCAAAACAGTAAAATAAACACATTAACATGCTATGCACAAATATATTCTTTCCACCCAATTCATGTTTACATAATCAGTATATTTTGTGTGAATAAAAAACGTGGCTGACCATACCTGCACGCAAAGGGCAATAACATCCGCAAATCGAGAAAGAGACTTAACAGGATATAGCCCCTTCAATGTAGGATCAACCATTTTACTCAATGCATCAATATCATGGAGTTGAGGTGTTGCCCATCGAACCAAAGACTGCTCAGATCTTGGCCTTGAGCTGTTACAGAATATCAGAATCAGGCTACTAGGGGAGCCAACATATGATTTGTGTATAATTTGAAATGCTGCAGAGTATTGCTTAATAACAAGAAGAAACCAAAAATTCATACCATGAAATTATGTTAAGACATGTATTTATTTACATAAATATTTCAATTGTTTTACTTTATGCAATGTATATCTATCAAATGTGAGGTAATCATTCACCTATCAAATGGCTTCCGGCCGCTGAGAAGTTCCAACATGACAACCCCAAAGCTGTAGACATCACTTTGCAGAGTATACTGACCAGACAACGCAACTTCAGGTGCATCATATCCAGATCCAACATTATGACTCAATATCTGAATGAGACCAAAAGTTAGAACAATAATTTTATCGGGTTTGGCCAAACACAATCACGTTCAATTATAAAAATCTAAGTTCTAAAGATTTATAAAACCACCTGGTCTGCATTTGGAATATAGCTAGCCAATCCACTATCTGAAAGATGAGGATTAAGCTCTGTATCAAGTAATATGTTGGCTGATTTAATATTCTTATGAACAACGGATGGCGAACTAACTTCATGTAAGTACCTACAAAAAATTGTGGAGAAAGTCTGGTCGTTGAGTCTCAAGTAACATTGACATTTATGCTTGATGTCCAACCACATGTTGCCACATAAAAATCATGGGAAAAGAAAAATTCCATTGTAAGTAAAATCTTTACTTTCGCAAAGTGGGACTCTCCCACCTATACTGATAGTGCACTGATTTTCAAGGTGATAGTGGATAAAAAATAAACTCAATTCCTGCTTTATAGTCCAAAATAATCTTCCAGTGTTTATATTTCCAAATATGAACACTAGACAAAGTATAATCCAGAGTCCAGACAAATTTTTATTTGGGAAAAAAAGAGAAAACTAGAAACTGAATTTCAGTTTTAAATCAGTCAAGCCCAAAAAGGACAGGTCAGCATGCAATTTAGGTAGAATACCATACAAAATAAATAAAACAGAAAGATAGAAAAGCAAGGAGGAGCTAATAAAGGTGGAAAAACAGGTTAACTAAAATATTGTTCATGAATTGATGCAAAAATTCCTCAAAAAATTCTGTATAAGGACCTTATAATCCTATTAGTACATAACTAACTTACTCTAAAGCACGTGCAGTACCCAAAGCAATCTTGACACGGGAATTCCATATAAGTGGTTTACTATATTCGTCTGGTAGATGAAGGAAGTCATGCAGTGATCCATTTTTATGAAATTCGTAGACCAAGAGGTGTTGTCCATACTCTGAGCAATAACCTACAAGCTCTGTCACATTTGGATGATGCAAACTGGAGATGTTTGAAATTATTTCTATAAAATCATCTGACAAATCACTGGAAAGGACAGATGAATCTATCTTCTTCACTGCAAGAACCTACAACATAATTAAAAATTAAAAAAATAAATAAAGTCAATCATTAAAAACTTTTGGTCCAAAGTAGAAATTTTCACTATTTAATGGGATATTAGCTATATTTGTGCCATTTCATGGGCATGATTTTCGGGGCATCTTTGCTCTTTTTGCTTAGGGGAGAGAATATTGGAGACACTAAAACAACCTTATGCCATATCAGAAGTGCATGCATCTGTGTGCTTGTGCATAGATAATACACAGATTTGATCCTCTTTGGGGAATATTATATATTAATGACAATAATCTGGACATACCAATCCTTGTCATTGGAATCAGACAAAGTCAAATTATAGTAATATAAGTTAAGAAATACCTCTCCATCATCAAATTGAGCACGGTAAACACGCCCAAAAGACCCCTCGCCAACAAGATGATCCACATTGAAGCTACCAGTAGCAATCTGCAGGTCAGCAATAGAATATGATTTCACATTTGCAGGAGCTGTTACAGTCTTCTTCACAATTGTGGGCTTCTTGGAGAACTCTTCATCATCAAATGATTTATGTCGATCAATAGGTGGGGGTTTAAGATTTATTGAGGCAGAAGTATCAAGCGTCTTCATGTCTGGTACTGAGGATGCTTGCTCAGACTTCTCTTCTGCATTACGGCACATATGTCAATTTGGATAGTCAAGTTGAAAAGCAAAATAATATGCCAAAGTTTGAATTGCAAACTTTAATTTGGTAATAACCACATTACTAAACAGAAAAGACCAACTGGAAATATATAACAGCAAAAAAAGGACAAGTTGATCTTGTTCTTAAATAGTAAAGTTTGGCAACATCATAATAAATTTATCTAGAGAAGAATAACATAAGGATGCCCTCATCATTAAAGAAAAAATATCTTGAAATAGTATGCAAGACGCAGACCATGCACTCCATTTGAGGGAAGTGGAGCAAAGGATTGATTGTCCAGCTTTTCTAAATCTGAAGATGTCTTCTTGGATTTTCTCTTCGCCAGAAAGAACACTACTATTGCCCCAACAACTATGACGGAGACTACAATTCCAGCTATGGCACCACCTCCTATACTGGACTTTTTGCCCCCATCAACTGAGCTGCTGCTGCTTCCGCCGACATCTGGGGTGGTGCTTCCCCCTCCAGACTGGTGGTGTTTGTTCCTTTTTGGTATGGGAGGTGTACCAGGAGGAGGTGGGGGTGCAGATCCGGAGCTCCATCCATTACCACCGCTCCTAATGTTAAATTTGTCTAATATTAGAGCTCCACAAAAATTTATGATGAAAATCTGATTCTGAATTTCCAAATTGCTGACAATGAGAAATGCTTACTGTAGGTTTATGTTCTTCAACTGTTCCGGTATCCATCCAGTGAAATTATTGTTTTCCACATTCCTGAGAATAATTTAAGACAATAAATACAATTGGCTTCAAGTTTTTCCTTTTGGAAATATAGGAAAGGAGCTATGTCATATGATACAACAGAGACGCACAGATTATCCAGAGGAAGATTAGCAAGGACATCAATAGTGCCCGTAAACTGATTGTTTTGCAGATTCCTGCCCAGATATAAACAAATTAACTTAGAATGCAATCAATAAAATGTAATGTAGTAACAGAAAACATCAACAGTCAGTATCTTTACATGGTTGTTATGCGTGAAAGTGAGCTCATAGTCTGAGGGAGGTCACCGGTTAGAGAATTGAAAGAGAGATCCCTGTAATAAGGAAAAAATATAAGCCCACTTGGCTCAAATTGTTTGGTATTACCAAGGACCAAAAGTAGCCATGTAAATAATGAAATTGCCAAAACCATATCACATGAAACATATTTCAACAGCACATATGTATGTATTCTTTTCACATGCAAAATGTCTTGAAATGCAATCACAACTAATATTGTAAGACTATTGAACTACATAATAGTAATTCATCGAAAAAAGCATTATCAGAACATACATGAGATTAAAAGGATCAACACTTTATAGAAAGGTAACAATAACTTGATAGCCATTTAGACTACTGTTTTTATGCAGCTGAAGGGTAAGACAAATTCTCACAATGTGGAGAGGGTGGAAAGATTAAGAAAGTTAACAGCCAGTCCTTGCTGGAGCTGATTGTGACCAAGATTCCTGCATAAAAAAATAAAAAATTATCCCAGGAGCTTGTAGTGGTGATTGATACAGTACAACTATGATAAATTTACAAGAAGAAAATTACATACAGGTCTGTAAGAGCGGTCAGGTTTGAAATAGAGTAAGGAACAGTCCCTGTGATGTTATTATGAGCAAGATTTCTGCACACAAAGAACTAAGAATGTTACAAATCATATCATAAATAAAATGCACAGAAGAGCCACAACCACATATCAATTGAAACATACAATCGCTGCACATATGGAGGGAGTTGATATGGTATGCTGCCGCCAAGACTGTTGCTACTCATGTCTCTACAAAAGTTTATAAGGTCACACAATAATAGCAACGAATATATGTAAGGAAAGAGACCATTAATCTTACAGGGCGCTCAAAGATGTCAAGACTTGTAATCCATAAGGCAACGACCCAGTTAGTCCAAGATTAGACAACTTACTGGCAAGTCACAAATAATAGTCATTAAAGATAAACACCAAAGCCTAAAGGTAATGATCAAATTATATAAAGTGAAGAAGAGAGTGGGACTATACATCTCTGTAACACGGTTGCCTGAGCAAGAAATTCCTTTCCAAGGTTGTCCACATGGATCATCACCATTAGCAGGCCAACCAAGCTGGGCTGGTGAGTTCAAATTTTGAAATAAAAATCTCAAAGCAGCAGCTGCAGAAAACATTCCAAAAATAAAAATATTAAGCAAACCCAATACATGTACTATGGATTTTCATTATCTAATAGGTTATGGCCTCAGCACAATCCATTTACATATTTCAGGGTATAGAATTCTCTTCAGGAAAAACTAATCCATTATGATAGAATCCTTGAATATACTACTCCTAAACAAAAGTGAATAATTTGGACCTTAGCCTTGAATACAGATTAAGAAAATGATTTCTGACAATTAATTGGTTATTCATAGATTATAAAAGTTGCAAGTTTATAAATATCAAAGCGTAGAAACTAAAAAGAAACCCAACTTTCACCAAGTATTCTCAAAAGGGTACATCGTAATTTCCAGGGTGGAAGTGGTATGGATAGGAGATTAGTAATTGTTTTTTTGTGCATAATGTTAGTTCAAATAGCATCACCAAATATTAGGCACCTGAAGAAAAGCCATTCAAAATTATATCACCGGGCCAGTACAAAACAGAGAAATTTGAAGGATCATAATGCACCCATACAAGTCTGTATTTAGGGATGTAAATGAGATTCAAAATCATCAGATGTTCATCAAGCAAACATTCTAGATATTCTGAAGGGTCACAAAAGCAATGCAGACTGCTTGTTGAGGATTTAAAGATGTGGACCACACAAGACAAATAAGGAAGTGTACAGCACTAAACTAAACATGAACTATATAATACAAAAAGGGTAAAAACAAGCTATTTAATGTGTACTCAAACCTTAAACAGAAAGCTAAACCCTACAAGATTTTGTTAGTGATTTGCCAATGAAAAGTCAGAATGGCCTAGTAGTCTAATGCAGTAGTTGGTTTATTTTTAACCACTTCGTATGAACTACTTCAAATCCCATATTTGAAATATGGCAGATCTAAAATGTGCCATTTGATAGATAAGATTAAAGAAGTCCACATACAACTTTGACAAGAATTTTGGAATTAAGCACAGGTGAAGTTAACACATTTCCACGTTACTGCTCGTGCTGTTAAAGCATTTATCCTCACGGGACAAGGGCTTGCTGAGGCTACTATAAAGGATGGTTCCGAAGTCCAGAAAGGCAGCTGCAGCATAGAGGGCTTACCACAAACTAAAAATAACGCACATGCTCCAGTGCGTTGTAGACATTACCATTCAGTACTCTACGCTGCTTACCTCTGAAAATTTTTAGCTTCATTTCATTGCGTAATATAACACATGCATGATTTACTTGCACATCAAACTGAACACCAAATGTTGAAGATAAGAAGTCAACGGAAGGGGATGAAAAAGGAAAGACCAAGAGTGTCGGCAAACTATAAAACACACACAAAAACAACTCATAAAGCATTAAAATATCAGAAAGTGATTACTAAAACAAGCAGCTTATTTTTCTCAGACTCTGTGTGCACTACTACATAAACGTTTTGGCATTTGATCCATAGTTGATGAAAGTTGAACAGGGAGGTAGAGGAAAAAATTGAAAATTTTCCTTGTCAAAAAGTTGAAGGGTAGGAGATATATACACGGAAAAGAAAAGGCCATGGAAAGAAGTGAGACTTCCATCAACAAACGAATAATGCAGAAGACTCTGTGAGAGAACTCTAAGGATTGATTATCACTTATTTAGCACTTAGCATAACATAAACCTTAAAAATGACGCAAGGCAAGGCGACCAATTACAAAATAGTAAGAACCGACAATCAAGTGTACCAGAACATATTGTTCAAACTGGAAAGGAAAAATACAATTCATTTGATGAGACCATTGGCATGCAACGCAAGCTGTACTTCGTAGAGAAAACCAGCAAACTGTCTAAAACACTAACAATCACGGTAATAGAACTGATGTGATGTGAGCCACTCAATAGATCAGCTACAAAGCTTCTCATTGTCTCAGAATAAAGGAAAACTAAAAACTACAAATAAATTGTTTGAACAGTTCAGAGCACACAAGTGAAATGGGGGAAGAGAGCAAGGTTTTACAAGAGTAGCACAATGCAAAAAGCAACAAACAGATAGAGTGAAGTGAAGTGAAAGAAGAGACTAACCATCATTTGGATCTGTAGCAGAAGTAGCACCATTGGGCATCCAACAAAGAATGCAGGAAGTGATGCACAGCAACAGTAACAACCTTCTAAACTCCACCATCTCTCACCAAATTCTTCCTACCCAGAAAGCTGAAAGGGTTTTTCAGTCACCCCTTTTCAGCAAGTTCTAATCTTTCTCTCTGATTATTTTATGGGTCTATGCTAATGCTGCCCCCCATGGCCAAGTAAAGCTGGCCAGCACGAATTGCCAAAAAGAATCCAAAGTCATGGAAATTTTATTTACTTTATCACAGTCACAGTGCCTCTCGCAGTATTCGTATACATAAAAATAAATTTATACTTCAATAATAGTACCTCACTATTACTATAAGAAAGAAATTTTTTGTGAAGCTTGGTTTTTCTGGATTTTTCTGTGCTGGATTTTTCTTTCAAGACAATTTAAGTAGCTTTCACAATACAGGGACATGAGTGAAAGACACGTTTCTACAAATTTATTATCATACAATAATATTTATTTTCTGCTATGTATTTATTCTGTATATACGTATTGGTCAATAAATAAGCGAGTATTGGTAAATGTGGCTTTCATGACAACGGCTATGCCAGGCAAAGCTGAAGAAGGAAGTCAAAGAAACCAATTACTTGAAATGATGTCATGCAATATTTAATAAATTACTAAAAAGAAAGTAAGTGACGCAAAACATTTATCTTTGTCTAATTTTAATGATGGAATTAACTTTTTTTCTAGTTACAGAATAATAATGGAAAAAGACGTTTGAACTAATGACACCTATTTTAAATGCCGTTTTTTGGGGTAATAATGAGGGTTCAATAATTCTCAGAGGTTGTGACTCGGATTGAGTAACATCTTTAATTTTCAATTTTTATGTACTTTATTGTTTTCGAATATTATTATTTAATTATGATGTAACATAATTTTCTATTGATGTAACATATATTGATATGTGCTCTCTCAATTATTACTATAGAACAACATATACAGTGACATTGTTCCATATAGTAAAACTAAGAAACAAAAATTTAGCAAAATAAAACAATTAATAGAGATTAAAACATATATTATCTTTCATATAATCTTCCAAATGAATGTGTGTGGTTGTTTGTCGTGCTTTGTGAAAAAAAAAATAACATCATTAAAGTTTTCTTAGATTGACAGAATAAATAAAAATTGATGATTAGAATGTGTTTTAGTTTTATACCCACCATTTATAAGAATAAATTAATTTAGTTTATATATATATATATATATATATATATAAACAAAAATAATATGTGATAATTAGATTTAAGTAGACGTGTAATAAATAAAAATCATAATTTATCTAGTCTCCTTAATTCTTCTTAGAACACATATTTCATAACTTATTCAGGTTTAAAAAACTATAAATAATAATTTAATACCCGTGATTTAAAAAATATATCTCTTAAAAAATATAATTAAATCAATTTATTTTTTTTCTACTAGTTTAATTAATTTATCATAGATATTCTATGATTTAAATGAAATTCAACACAATTATACTTTCATCATAATATATTTGACTAAATATATTATAGTCCACTAGAAAAAACATGTGTCTACATTTTTTTAATATTTATATTATATCAAATTATTAATATTGTAAATTGATTATGTGGGGTGGATGTTTCTGCAGGTGTACGCGTGTTTGAGTGGATGAATGTGGATTTTTTTCTTGCATAACACAAATTAAATACCTAGGTAGCATAATGTGCTTTACATTTACTCTAGCATCACACTTTTTTTTTTCAGGTCTGAATTTGGCTTTCCCGAGAATTGAATTTTAACCCCGATAATCGAATTCTGACCTTTGTTTTAGCATGCGTGGTCGAAATACTAACCATAATTCAGTTTCCTGGGTCTAGATTTTTATTTTATTTTGGTTTTTGTTTTAATTAAAAATAATATATTTTAAATAAATTAATATAATATTTTAAGATGGGAAAATAATGCAGTAACATTTGTAGTGTTTTGTAAACTTTTGGAAGTTGTAAAATATAATTTTTGAAATGTTTTAGTAGTTATAATTTAGTGATAAAATTCAGAGTGTAATTAGTAACCAATAAATTTTTACTTTGTAAATTGATATCTAAATTAATTATTATAGTGATTAACAATTTTTTGTCACTAAAATTGGTTAATAAAATAAAAATATTTTAAATTAAATGAATTTGAATTTCTTAAAATAGTAATTTTTTCTATTAAAACATAAAGGATTAATTTTTCATAAAAACTTATAGAAAAATAAAATTTGCAATCGAGAAAATTGTGTGCCCCAAATACATATTATTTTTAATCTGTACATATTATTTTTAGGTGATTTTTAATTCATTGTAGATCGATTGAATTTAGACAATTAGATTAATTTTGCAACATTTTATTGAAGACAATAAAACAAAAGGCAGTTATTTTATTGTTCAATTTGACATATCAACATGTAACAATGTTCCACATGACAAAAAGAAGAAGAAGACGATATAGTCTAACATAAAAGTCGCAATCTCATTTAACTACTTTTGATTGATATATATATATATAACAATAATGTGACTAACATTGATTGAAGAGGACATGACTTCAAATAAAATATTCACAACAAAATAAAACAATTACATAATCCATTCAATACCACAACTTATATATTAATATTAGTGTTACTAGTATCACCGACATTTCTAATATAACAATCAATATGAAGAAAAATTATTAATATAACTCCTTTTATATTTAAACAACTCTTTCTCCATTTTAAACCACTCATAAATCTATATTAAGATAATATTTTTACTCTTAGTCACTAGATGCTCCTATGACCATATTCATTTAGAGTGGTCTAATCGAATAATTACTCCAATACCATTATTTTGTCATATTCTTTAATCTATATAGAAAGCTTAAAAGATAAAAAAATCAAATTCGATATAAAATTATCACATTATATTTTTTAATTAATATTTTGCATAAAGAACATCAAGTGTTAAATAAAGAAATATTAATATAGAATATCCCCATAAACAGACCTGTAACCACTATCTTTAATAATTTTTTTTTACAATGGATTAGATTAACATTTGTTTAAAATCACTAGTTTTTATTATTTAAAGAAAAATCATATAATATTTTTTGGTGGTGAGGTATAGTGGGTGTCACGAGCGAGTAGGAGAAGTTGAGAATAATGTGATCACAATTTCATACGTTAGCTCTGCAAATTTTTCCATCATACTACCAATTTATCAAGATACTATAACCATAATCTCAAATTTCATTTTTCAACTAAACATACAATTATCTTATTTAATCAAAAACTTAAATTATCTGCCATACACTTCATATCTATATACTAGTACATGCTTAATTAAATTAAATCTTAAATGTGAAAATGTGAAAAAAAGTTTTTCTATAAATTAAAACTAACTTGTAAAAAACAATCGTATTACTTTCTCTAGAAAACCTATTTTCATTTATAATAATATAATATACATATTTATCTATAAATAGTCATAGCAGACACAGAGTCAACATTACACGTGAACATCTTCTTAATTAAAAATTCAAATATTTATTCCTTTTTGAAAAACTAGTTCATTGATGAATCTACGACCCTCCAATCTATAGTTTTTAAAGGACCAATTAACTCTTGAGAAAATATTTCTTTTGACCTTTTACTGATGTATTTCTAATTTCAATTTTTTTTCGTTTTTACTTAATTTTAAAAATTAAAAAAAATGCAATTGCGTTGAAATTATTAAAATAAAAAATAAGAGATATATTCGAAACTAAACAAATTGAAATAGTTTCGTATGAAGGTGACAGGTAACTATTGTGTCACGGGTTAGTCGAAGATGACATTTGATAACAGAAGAGTACAAAACAAAATTTGTTCCAACTTCGTTAAACTTAACGGCTATCACGACATATGGTAAAAAGAATTGGTTTTTGGGAAAACAAACAAAAGAGAATAAATAAATAAATAGAATTACAAATTATTAATTGACTGTATATTTTAAAAATAATTAGTATTAATTTGATTTATTTTGAATGTCGGTGACATTCGCATACATATATAATAAATGGTTTGGCTAGAGACGGAATATTCCCTAACATTGCCGACAGTCAGATTCTCTCTCTCTCCATTCCAAGTTTAAGAATTTGAAGATAAAAACACACAGTACAAGAAGAAGAACAACCTGAAGAAGAGAAAGTACTACGGCTATGAACTGATGCTAAGGAGGTAAAAGATTAGGTTTAGTTTATGCGTAAGATATACTAAGTAGCCCTTGTGACATGAGAAAGCTACAAAATTGGAGGGAGTGGAAGAAGATGCAAAGTTTTTAGAGAAACAGAAGAAATAGAAGGCATGCATCATCATCAGACTGTATGAGCTGATTGGATGACATTGCGGTGCAAGTTTTTGAGTCTGACAACAGATTCAACATGTCCTCTCAGAGTGTGCAACTCTCCCAGCCTGCAAAAAAAAAAAGTTGATGCACCATTTTTGAGTTAAAAGAGGTTTCTTTGTATATGAATGAGATCAGAAAAGTACCTGGCTATTTCAGCTCGTCGTCTGGCTTGTTCAGCTATGATAGAAGATCGCCTTCCGTTAACCTCGAGGCTTCCTCCGGCCATGAGATGCAGTCCTTGTAGAGTCCTCTGAGAAAGAACCCACTTTGCAGCTCTGTCTTCTTTTCCATAGTCTTTCTTTGATGTAAAAGCAGTCTGTTCAACACAAACACACATCAAAACTCAACCTACACTACACATTAATCAATGTGCAATCTTAGTTCTCTAAACTTTCTCACTTTCTCACTTTCCCACTTACCTTTCTTTCAAATAGTAGTTTCCAGGCATCTCCACTCAAAGCATAACGCACTGTGAACTTAATGATGTCCAAGGGTACATAGAAGATCAAACTGTATAACCATATAACACCGGCCCATTCCCATCCAATTCCGCTAATCTTTGCAAAACTGATATTTGCGTACACTCCAATTAAGGTCGCCACCTAATCAATTCATACATCAACCACTATTTTATGTGTGTTCAAAAGATTACATAAGTTCCAGAAATGGTGCAGCATTACCAGTTGAGCTATTACAAAGGCACACATCAGCAGAGCTCCCGGTCTCTCTAGAAATGACCATCCGTAGCTTCGAGTAACAAAGATTAGAGCCTGGCTGATGATACTAACTTGCAGATATACAGCTGATGAAACTTTCTCGCTGTCACTAGATAAGGAGCTTACATGGAAGTGGGTCTGCAACAACACTTTTTCGGCTTAAACATGTTTATAAATTTGAGGTCTAAAAACAAGAGCAGAAAGAGAGAGACATAGACTTTTGTACCTCAAAGAAAGTGGTCTCAACTATTGTCCAATAGAATAGGACAGTGACCAAAGCAAGATAAGTTCCAATCACTATTCCTGTTGCAAATATCTCTGGTAGCTTCCAACTGTCAGGTGTCGGGGATGGCTTCACTCTGTCTTTAGATATGGTCATGATGGTACCTAATTCAAAATTAAAATGTTATGACTACAAATCTTACATATCACTGCTACATCTTATTTGGCCTAATTGCCGATCTATTGCTATGTCTGTGATTATTTATTCAATACTACCTTGTAAAAAGTTGTGTTTCCCCTTTGTTTAGTTATCATGTCAGTGACAAAGTAAAACTATTAAGTTAAGAAAAACTTCTGTTATTTACTCAAATGAAGATGATTTGTTTTCTGAGATTTTGTACCCTCAGATTCTTTATTTAAGCTAGAATTTTATAACCTTGCAACATTTACATTCTTGAATGAGAAAAAAAAATTGTTGGATGCTCTAAAATCAAGAGAAAACATGTATCACGCATTTTGGCTTTTTCTCGTAACTTTATGATGCATTTATCTCTTGTATTACATTGTCATAAAGTGAAAAAAAAAAATGGTGAGTATAGTTTTCATCTATTGCTTGAGTACGCAGATACAAAAAAAGGGAAAATGGAAGTTCTATAATTCATGTATGATCAGAAGTATTACCATCATTTAGTATTGCAATGATCAAGACCATGAAGGGTGGAAAATCATACTCCCAAATTAATGCCAGGAGAGTAAAACCAACCTGCAAAAGGGTTTGGTTTGATAAGTTAGACGCACGTCCATAGGGACTTTAATGTTTAGATAGAAATTCATGAATAGAGAAAAACACCATCTATAAAAATGACTCTGAAATTGGGGTAGGAACTTTTCTTACCACTATTCTTATGGTGATGGAGACAGCATATATCTGCATTAAAGAAAGCAATGAAATGAACATCAAATAAATATTATCATGAAAAACACTCCGAGTTATTACTGATTGATACATTTATGATGACTGGTGGTTTGAACAATCTAGATTTCAGTGAGAAACTTTTGACTATATTGTTCTAGCTTCTAGGAGTCTTGCTTTCTTGTTGATGCTACATAATGTATAAAAAGGCAAAAGGAGAAGTTTTCTATCATAGTGCAAAAGAAGAGGAATACTACACACTCAACTGTATAATTTTTCATTCTTTGGAATATAGCTCTGCTTGTTAACACAGCACTAACAATGACACTTAAGCCAGGCTCGGTTAAGACCAAATCAGCAGCACTTCTTGCAGCATCTGTAGCGTCGGACACAGCTATTCCGATATCTGCTTTCTTCAATGCGGGGGCATCATTTACTCCATCCCCAGTCATCCCAACAACATGTTGCTTTTCTTGTAAAATTTTCACTATTTCAAACTTGTGTTCTGAAAGTATGCAATGCAATATTGGTAAAATAATTGTTAAACACACTTGGTAAAATAGCAACACTTACGAAAATGATAGGTAACAACGAATAGGAGATACTCATCCAAAAGATTTGTGTAAGAACAAAAACTGGTGTTAAGCACTTCAGACTAGAAATTGTTTTCATGCTTAAATCACTTCTTTTTTATTGTAAATATGAAACAACTCATATCTAACTACTAAATTATTGGAGGCTGACAGGTTCAAGAAAAGTGATCAATTATGCAAGATTTTGTACCCAGAAGGCTCATGATGTTGATCTATTAGAACAATATTTCACCATTCTCTTTATTTGATAGCTAAGATAGTGAGATGTCTGAAAACCATATTTTTGTAGTCGTAGTATACAGAATGAAAGGAAGCAAGAGTCAAATATATATATATGGTCTGAGAGAAGCAACTAACTTTCTTAAGTAAAGAAATTCATATACCAGGATAAACACCAGCAAAGCCATCTGCCATCTCAACGAGCTCATCTACAGGGAGAACTTCATGCTCTTCTTTTTCACGCCCTAACAAAGACGAAGAAGGGTACATGTTTGTTCCCATGCCAAGTCTACGGCCTGTCTCCTTTGCAATGGCTAATTGATCACCTAGAATGTACACAAAAAATTGATGACTTATTCAGCCACTTTTATTGGAAAATATTTAAAATTTATTATTTGAGAAAAGAATTTAGCAACGAACAAGATATTTTAATTTGGGTATGTTGCCGGTAAGTTCCAACATAGAGAAAATATAGTGAGTTAAACGGATTGATGATTAGTGATATTGATAAATTTTAGTAACATATTGAATGAACAATCATGTGTACTATTGAGAAGGAATACAGATCATGTTTGGTGAAGTTTGATGCCAACAATATTCTCCCATTGATCCTTTGATTCTATAAACCTTGTTATATTTTATTCTATGCGTCCATTGAAATTTCATGTTTACCTGTAATCATCTTTACACAGACTCCAAGGTTAAGTGCTCTTCGAATGGTTTCCGCACTATCATGTCTTGGTGGATCAAACAAAGGCAACAATCCACAAAAAGTCCAAGGACCTCCAGGGCTATCCTTGGATTTTTCAGGAACTTCCTGAAAGAGCAATCCTAAATGTTAAAGTAATTAACATGTTTTTAAAATTTCTATTAGTAAGCAACATTGACATCTTTTTCTTCATTTAATGATCCTTTTAGCAGGAAAGGAACAAAGAAGGGTATCATGCTGATAACCTGATAAGCAACTGCAAGAGATCGCAATCCCCTTTCAGCAAATTTGTCTATTATATCGTGCACTCTTTTGGCAATTTGGTCTTTCTCTTGACACAAATCTAGAATCTGGTATGCAGTACAGCAAAAAAACACTGAAGTTTTATAAAAGGCATTCCCATGATTGCAAAATTTTTTCTCTCCTCCCTTTGGATGAGGGTCCATTGGGAAAAAAACTTTGCATTAGATTTTGAAGCAAAACTAGGAGACGTTAGGCAATAAGAAAAGGCTATTCACCACCTTTTAAAAAGTTTGATACCTGTTCCGGAGCTCCTTTAGTGGCCCTATAAAAATTGCCATCAGAATCAATATACGTTATAGCTGTACGTTTATCTACAGGATTGAATGGTAGAAAATGAACTTCAGTGATGTTTGCACGTGCCTGTAGAGAGGAAGAAGGAATTATTTTTCTTTTATCATAATGAAAATTTGGAGAACTTCTGTAATAAACTAACATGGTATATTTACCTCCCTTGGATCAGCTAGCATATTAACTACGGCAGTATCAATGGCATCCTGGTTTTCCAGTCTAGCAGCTCTGGCTGCTAGTAGAACAACCGTATCTTTGTCCATATTTCTGTTAAAAACCTGTTCAACATGTAAGGTGAAACTCTAAGTAAGGACAATACCTCCTAACAGTCCTCTGAACAATTCACAATAAGAAAGCTAGTTCATGAAAAATAGTTAGTAGTAAAAAGTTCCAAACTATTGAGAATTCTTTGGATTGAAGTATTGCCAAATGGTAATTAAGAATTAGGACACTTAACATCATGATTCGTGAAGATGATGAAGCTGCTAACTAAATAAATTTTTTAGTGACTTGAGCAAATTGCGTTGTAGTTGTACTCGTTACAAACACATTGGATTCTATATTCTTAGCCAACTATTTAGTAATTGAATTCTGATCAAACATATGAAAATATTATTTTGAATCAACAATACAGATAATATATGTCATTTTTAAGTACCAACCTCAATAAGGTTTCTATCAACAGTCAGGCGATTCAGTGTAAGAGTTCCAGTTTTGTCACTGCAGAGCACATCCATGCCTGCCATTTCTTCAATTGCTGTCATTCTTTTAGTTATGGCTCCCTTACAAATGAAGTAAAAATATAGAAAGAGCATAGTCAGAAGCATAAAGATTTGCTGCATTCTTTTGAACTTTGAGGGTAACACTACGCGCCCGTGTATTAGCGAAAGTGATATAGGTTTCGCCAAACTTTAAACTAAAACTACTATTATTGATAATGCAGACAAAATCTTAATTTCTTCCAATTTTAATTTCTAGTTAAGAACTAAAGAGTTGGACCTGCTGAGAAAGACGGTGAGAGCCAATTGCAAGCGTTACAGATAAGACTGTTGGCATAGCGATGGGTATTCCTCCAATTAGGAGAACAAGAAGATTGTTGATTCCATCCCTGTATGATCGATGCTCCACTGGGAACATTATAATTATTTCAAAAATTATCCCTATAGCTATAGAGCAAATGCAGAAGTTACCAATTGAGGTAAGGACCTGAAAAAGGTAAGAAAAACAGATATGGTCTGAAATTTGACCGATTGATCAAACACTTGCAAAATATATTTTGCATTGAAATGAATCTCCATATAAAACAAGTGCTTGAATCTCAATGTATATTCTCCTTACTCCTTTTCGCCAGTGTTGTCACAAGTTAAGCATAGCCACAATCCTTAAAAGCATTTTAACCTTCTATACAATCATTCAAACTTCTAGCTCTTTGTAAACAGTTTCGCTTGGCTATATTTCTTATCAATATAACCATGCCAAAAGAGTCAAAAATTTTCTAAAGTTACCTTCTGAAAATGTCCAACAACTTCGGTACTATCAACCAGGTATGCTGCCTTTCCAAAAAAGGAATGAACTCCTGTTGCTATCACTACAGCCTCAATCTCTCCATGTTTACATGTTGAACCGGAAAAGACCTCGTCACCAGTTCTTTTTGTGACAGGTAAAGATTCTCCAGTAAGGGCTGACTGCATAAAACAAAACCAGGACATCACATGAACTCTGTTTCTTCATCCTTGTACCAGTTTGTCATGAGAAAATAGATTACGAAATCACTAAATAGAAAGAAATATATACATTAGATTTACAATGTTCACTTATTTCATAACAAAGGCTTACCTGATCAATTTTTAAAGGATCCCCTTCTAGCAAGCGAGCATCAGCTGGAACTATATCTCCCAATTTTATGCTAATTATATCCCCAGGTACTAAAATTGCTGCATCTTGCTCTTGCCACTGCCCATCTCTGAGAACCTGAACAAAGATATTAGGGACTTTTACTCATTAATCTGTGTAAGATAGTAACACGGTACTAGAACAATTTATGTTTTTTAAGGAGATATGTTCACTCTGCATGCAATAACATACCCTTGTTTTAGGAGCTAAACGAGCCATTAATGCTGCTGCAGCATTACCTGCATTATTTTCTTCTATAAAACTAATAGTTGAGTTTATTACCAGTAGGCATATAATCCCTATAAAGTCTTGCCAATCAGGACCTTCCCCCTGAAAATTTATCTCAAAATAAGGAGCCAAGAAATGGAAATACAAACTAAAAACAAAGAATGCTGAACCAAAAGACTAAAGAACATATAGAATATTGAAGAGCAGTTATTGCATTCTCCACTCACTCCACCATTAGCAAGGATAATCGCCATCAGTGCTGCTGCTTCCATAACCCATGATAAAGGATTCCACATAAAACCAAGAAATTTCAAAATTTTATTCTCCTGCAGTAGAATTTGAGGACGAAGTTAGGGTTAGAATTTCTTTCAGTGGACGCAAGCATGCTAACTGCAAACGAGGGCCTGGCAACAAAATGAGATGCCTCTTTATCCTTCAAAATAAATGACCACAACGCAATATAGAACATATGAAAACACTTTTAAACAAATTTAAATGGAGAATTAACAACATCCAAGTATCTAATTATGCAAATAATGTTATTTGAGATGAGAAGGGAGACAACATCTATGTAAATGTGAGTGGATTATTAGTGTCAAGACATAAAAGTCATCTTCTTTATAATACTTCCAACGTTTATAACTTTTTATGCAAGAAAAAGTTTCCAAAATGAGCTCAAGACATTACTATCATTATCTTTGTTATCTTTGTTCTTTTTCGGGAAGAAGTACTAAAATAAATCACTACTCTCTATTTATAGCCATAAGCATCCCAACTGCAGCTTGCCTAACTCTTCTACTTTCAACTGATTGATATAGAAAGTGTTAGGTAAAAACATACTGTAGTGCTTATTCAATAACTTTGTTACAAATTTGAAAGAAACTCAGTGTAATAAATTATGAAAAGAGCTAATTTTGATAAATTTCACCAAGAAACTTGGCAAAATAAGCTATAAAAAACTCACAATTTATAAGGTTCGAAATCTCAATGAAACAAGTACTTTAACAACTATGTTAACCCCAGTGATTTAATAAGGTACTTGAATGGCCAAATCTATCCTGATCCACATACTCTATATGACAAATTTATGAAAATAAAATATTTATTAGAAGTATGTTCTTACTTTCTTCTCTTCAAGTTTGTTTGGGCCAAATATCTCTATTCGAGCTTCAGCATCGTCAGATGAAAGTCCTCTTCGTGATGTTCTCAACTGTTCAAATACTTCTTCTAATGGTATACGCTCCTGATCAACAATGAAGTCGAAATTAAAATAATAAGAGTTTATTTCATTTGATAAAGTATTTTTATTTTTAATTATAATGACAGAAACGTTTTTTCTGTTCAGTATTTTTATGTTCAGTAATGACAGAAACGATATTTGTAATGAAACAAAAAACGAAAAACGATGAAGGAACAGTGCTAAGATTTTGATTGATTGATTTATTTATATTGTGTCGTGCCTTTGTTGAAGGACTTACCAAATCAATGCCATCTCGGTTGAAATTCTCAGGATCAAGCAACGGTTTATCCAGATCCTCAGCCATGTTATAGCTGCAGACTACACATGCAGCAGATAACCAGTTTGTAATTGAAACAATTGGTCAAAATCAGAATCGTGCCACTGAGAAAAACAAACAGCACCAAACCATGCAAAAAATTTACACTGTACATTGTAGTCGGAACAGTAGTAATATAGTTTTCGACAAAATGGCATGATGTGGTAGGGTGAGACATCAGGTACTAATGAAAATTTTGTGATGAAATACTTACTTGGAGGGAAAGTGAAAGTGGAGCTGAGCTAGGTAGTGAGAAGAAGCAGAGTGGTAGATTCATTTGGTTCCATTACATTAATAATGAAAGTATTAGTAACAACGTTAGCATGTTAGTTGCATGCTGACTGTTGGTTGGCAGTTGCGGAAGAGTAAGCGAGCAACGATGCAATGCTACTTTCCAACACATTCCTCAAAGAGATGAAACAAACAGTGAAAGTTGGCTCAACTTGCCTTGTCTTGTCTTCAGCCACCTTTCAAAACCTAACTTTCTCTCCTTCCCCCATTCAACTCTTCTTTTCATTTACTTATCCCTAATTTCAACTCTGCATTGCATGCACCACGCCTTGTCTCTTTTATGCTCTGTCATGCACAACTGCAGACATACATTCTCAGACATCTTCCAATGTTCATCACTAAATTCGTCTCATTTCAGATGTACTACATTGCTGTTACTACAATTGTAAGAAAATACAAAAAAAAAAAAACAAAAATACTGAAAA
>Ga0209589_1005803_pt1 | contig 20822 bp, 16 predicted proteins | sample CowpeawhiteBW_FD_187525 | JGI IMG/M metagenome (GOLD analysis project Ga0209589, IMG submission 187525) | Root nodule microbial communities of legume samples collected from California USA - Cow pea white BW (SPAdes) (version 2) | ecosystem: Host-associated > Plants > Roots > Nodule | place: USA... | reverse complement strand
ATTATTCAAAGATCCTTGTTGAAACAATCCTCACATCACTTGTTTGGGCCTTTACTATCATTTACTTCCATACCCCTAGCCTTGGCCACAATACAAGCCTAATAAAGTCCACACAGATCAAAGATTGGTTGTTATCTTTCGAAGGTTTTAATTTAGAGGAAAATTTGATTTGCTAATAGGTTTGTTCTAAAAGAATTAAAAAAAAAAGATTAAAAAAGTGTATTCAGAGATTTGCTTTTAAATACTGGGGTAGTTTATTTTGGGGTGACATATTTCCAAAGCTTCAAAATTAGCATGGGAAATTAGACAATTAAGCTAAATTTGGGTTGTCCTATTTCAATTCATTCTTCATGAAACTCCATCTTTGCTACAACAATAACCGCGCTCTAAGCCTAAACTTTGACCAACCTTAAAATAGTCCATCTTTATCAATGCCAAACCTAAACTGGTTCAGTCACTTTGTTTATTCCCATAATTCATTCTGAATTGGGGCATTTATTTACATCAAAGGCTGTGATCACATTAGGGGCAACTTGTGAAGACCTCATCATTTTTCAATCTCCTCAATTGGGAAAAGTCAAACATGCTTTTGCACCCTAAGACCATCATTGAAAATCATTTCAGAAAAAAAAGTCAGCAATGATTTTTTTTTTGTTTAAGTCTCAAAAATGTTAGACATTCATGCAGTGTTTGTTCATACTTCAAGAGCAAAATTCAGGTTCGTTTATCCTTTTATACATCAAGACCCTCTGCAAGGCAATGGTCATTGATTTCCTTATGTTCACATCAAGACCCTCTGCGAAGCAATGGTCATTGATTTACTTATGTTCACGACCCTCTACAACGCAATGGTCATTGATTTCCTTATGCTTACATCAAGACCCTCTACAAAGCAATGGTCATGGTTTTCTCATCATCGAGGCCCTCTGCGAGGCAATGATCATCGATCTCTTTACATCAAGACCCTCTGCAAGGCAATGGTCATTGATTTCCTATGTCACATCAAGACCATCTGCAAAGCAATGATCATGGTTTTTCTCAACATCGAGGCCCTCTGCGAGGCAATGGTCATCGATCTCCTTACATCAAGACCCTCTGCAAGGCAATGGTCATTGATTTCTTATGTCACATCGAGGCCCTCTACGAGGCAATGGTCATCAATCTCTTTACATCAAGACCCTCTGTGAGGCAATGGTCATTGATTTCTTTTGTCAGATCGTGACCCTCTACATGGTAATGGTCACCGAATCTTTGAATAGACCCTCTCCACGGAAGTGGGCTAATTTGTTTTTTTTTTTTTCAAAAAAGTAAAAAAAAAAAAAGAACAAAAAGAGTATGGTTTTTCGGATCGGGACCCTCTAAATGGTAATGATCGCTGAATCCTTAAGATATAGACTCTCTCCTCGGGATTGGCCTATTTTTTTTTTAAAAAAATGTAAAAAAGAAAATGTTGTGTCGAATTAGGACCCTCTACTTGGTAATGGTCACCTAGTTCTTTTCTTTCAGATACATACCATCTCAACTGGAATGGTCAAGTTTGTCTTCAAATTTGTCTTCTTTTGAAACTCGAACGAAATTAGTGTTTTTTATCTTTACTTATCTTTTATTACGATAATATGAAAAAGTCAACTTTTCATATTATCTAGTAAAATCTAAGTAAAGAGGGGCAGCTGTCAACACCCAATTTCATCCGGGTGAATAAATTTATTTTCAAAAAAAAAATAAAAAATAAAAAATAAAAGCTTTTAGTTAATGGAAAAAACTTTAATTTTAGAAAAAAAAGAAAAAAAAAGAAATGAAAAAAAAGGAAAAAAAAGAAAAAAAGAAGGAAGAGTCTAATTTGTTATTAATTATCACACTCCTTTTCATGAGCCCAACAACTCAAATATTTTATACCCTTTGTTTCTGAAAGAGAAATTTGTGATATGATTGTATTGATTAGAAGCAATATCTCTTCAAATGGTAAGAATCAATATTACTAATTGGGATTGATGTTGTTCTCTGATTTGTTGACGGTTAGAATCAATATTATTGATCTTTATTTGTTTTGTGCTCTGATTTGCTACGATTTGATTTTCATAATGTGTCGCTATCATGACTAACTCCTTCCTTATATTGTTCTTTACAATTAAGACTGAGATTGCATTGATATTGCAAGGTGTGAGTATAAATACGCACTATGTCATACAGAAAGGAGGACCAAAAAAAAAAATTCTCTACACTTCTCTAATTCTTTCCCATCACCACTCCCACACACACCTTCTTTTTTATCTCTTTCAAAAAAAAAATATTGAAGGAGGTAGAAAAAGAAAGAGAAAAAAACATTCTCTACACTCTCTTTCTCTCTCATTACCTCCCACATAGACCCATCTCATTTTTATCTCTCTTGAAAAAAAAAACAAAAAATATTAGAGAAGGAGGCAAAGAATAAAAAAAGAGAAAAGGCGAGGAGATATTGAACATTTTTGAAGGTACGTCACTGTAAGTTGCTTCTTCTTTTTTATTTATTTTTATCAATTATTTTCTTTTTAAATCATTAAAAAATATTTTTTCCCACTTCTTTAGTGTATGTTTGACCGCTCGGGTCGCATGATACCCATTTTAGCCTTTCGTTCATTTTTTTTTCTAAAAAATATATATCAATCTAAGAATAAAAAATAGTTTTCTTTGTTTATTCTTTAATATTTATCTGGTTGCTCACATCGCAGTGACATTCACATCCACTTTTAAATAACTTTAAAAAAATATGAAAAATTATAAAAGATAAAAAAAAATCAAAGATTAAAAAAAGAATTTATTTTCAGTGTTGGTTCGGCCGCTCGCGTCGCGTGACATTAATATTAAAAATAATACTAAAAATTTAAATAAAAAGGTTTTCAAAATTATTAAAAAAATTAAATCATTTTTCAAATATTTTTCCAAATAGTTGTTCACAAAGAACTACGTAACCCTATTTCTCCATTCACATGGAGATACGTAAGAGCGAGGATTAATCCTCGTGGGGCCCAAAAAACCAAAAAAAAAAAAATTGTTTCTTTTGTAAATTCATTTCTTATTATTTTTTAGGAAAATAAATATTTTAAAAAACAACATAACTTTTGCACATTTAATTAAATGTACCGTCTTAGGACGGGCGTTTGGGGTGCTTGATGTGATTCCAACAAGGCTTATAGCTTGGGCCAACGCCTAGGCCTAAATCATGCTCAAGGCTGAATCCATGGCCCACATGCACCTTCAAGCCCAAGCTCATCAAGAGGCCCTATAACAAGGGGCATGCTCAAAACGATCCAATTAAGCTTCATTCAAATGGCCCAAACCCACATGGGCTTCTCACACTCTTCACATGGGTCAAAGAAGATGTGAAGATTTGAAGAAGTGTATCAAAGAGCAATAGAATAGCAATAAGATTGGCCCATTGTTTAGGCCTTGCTTTCTAGAATAATAAGTTAAACAGTGTGTAGTTGAATTGATAAAATTGGGCTTGACTAAGCCCAATAGGAGATTTGGCCATGAGCTACCAAAGGTCCAAGGTGGACTAAGTGGAAGTCAACATTCCATCCTACACCTCATGGATCATGCATCCCATGGAGCCAAGTTCACACTCCACTCATGCGCCTCCTTCATTCAAGGCCTAAGAGAGTGTCTTCTTTTCCAAGTCTTCATCCAAAGGCTAGGAAGATGTATCCTTCTCCAAGCCACCATCCAAGGGTGATGATTAAAACTTCTCCTCCAAGCTTGATCTAAGGGCCAATAATTAGTCTAGCTTTTAGGCTCACATATAAAGCCAAAAGTAGACCATTTGTACATTTTTACTCTTGAATTTTTGTGCAATAGACACGTTGAGTTGAGAACACTCCTCACTATTGCCACTTGAGAGTCATCTTTTAGAAAGCTTACTCTCTTTACCTCTAGCCCCCTTCCTAAGCTAGAGCTACTTCTAAATCACTCATCCTTTCACCTATCCATTGCAAGCAAGAGCCTACAAACTTGCCTTCCACTCTTCCATGCTTCCTCCATCATTTCCTCTACACTTGGAGCTCCATGTCTCGACCAAGCTCCATCAGTGCTAATACCTTCCCCACGCGTAACCGACTCCTGGACTCAAAATCTGGTTTTTCGCAGACCTTGTTTTATCTTTTTTTGTTTTTCCTTAGTTTTCCAAAATAAACTATGGTGGCGACTCGAAACTCTTTATTTTTTAAAATTTTATTTTTTGGTTTGTCGTCCTGTCGCGATTTCAGTTGCGACACCGATAAAAACAAACAGTCCATTGCTTCCTAATATCACGAAGGACTTATAAGACTAATTTAAGAACAATAAAACTGCATAACAAAACTGCAACTGCATAACAAAACTGCTCCTAAATTTACGTAATCACATAATTGACTAACAAAATGCACTCAGAAGCCATTTCCTCTTCCAGAATCCAGTTCCTCTTTTTCCATGTCAAATAAATGCACCCAAGTGACTTTGTGTCTAAACAACATATCATCCTCACAAATCTGTCTATATGGAGAGATGCTTCTCACTTGAAACATTGCTTGCAAATCACTTCATAACCACTGAAGAAAAAACTTACACAATCACAAATTTATCCTCACATTAACGCGTGAATAGTGGACACTTCCAAAACAAACACAAATTTAGGTAGTGTTTGTAGTGAGGAGTAGATATGAGAGAGAGTGAGTGAATGGACATGGGAGACGAGAGAGAATTTATGGTGTCGTTTGAATTAAATAATTTGAAAGGATAGATGAAGAATTTGGAAGGAAAAGTTTGCGAATAATATGATGAGTGTTATAGATTAAAAGAAATGTTTTATTTGATAAAAAGATATGATTATCAATTTGCCCTTGTATAAAAATTTGATATAAATTCAAATTGAAGTAGTGGAAATTATATTAAAACTAAATTGAAATTGTTATTGATTACAAAAATTACAAAAATAAAATTAAAATTTATAAGAGAATTGTAGGAATAAATTTCAAGTATGTTTTCTTAAATAATAATTTTTATATTATTATTTAAATTATTGTTAACCAAAAATATATTAAATTTGATATAGTAAATAAAAATTGTCCACGTACATGGTAAATTGAAATAAGTTTTAAACGCAAAGTAAAAAACATTAGGACATTGATATTTTGACACCATTTTTTTTACTATCATTTGACACTACTCCTCATAACTATTTACTTTCTCTTTCTTCTAAAAATATAAAAGTTAACTTCTGTGAAGACTATCTTACCCTTATATAAGTTGTCAAATGGTGTCAAACAACCTTTTTCCAAAACATTAATACATACATAATAAATTAAAGTTAACAATGTCTAATCAATTTAATCTTCCATGTTTTGCAGTTTTGTGTAAATGTTGTCCAATCCTTGCCTCTCAATCAATGTCGAATTGGGAAGGATATCCTGGATTTATGAAGTAAGGGTTGTATGAACTCTAACCCCGATTTGTAGAAGAAGAACCACATTCAAAGAAGTGGGCATTATATTCTCTCATCTAAGCTGATGATGTGAACCACCTCATCTACTACAATCCATTAGCATATTGTTGTTCACTGCCATCACTATCAGGAGTTGCATGTGATTTTCTCGTACGTGTTTTACCATTTCTTTGTCTTTTACTTGAAGAAGACGAAGCCATATCCCATAATAGATTGTTTGCGTTATAATACATATAAGAAGTCCTTAAATATATAACACGAGTCATTACAACATACTAATATTTACAAATAGAAAAGTACAACAATACATATATGCAAAGCCAATAAACATGTCAATGTCAACGTATGATACTAAACCATAGAATATTACATATAATTAATTACTAAAAAAACAAATTTTAAGAACCACTATCTGAAGTACCACCACCTTCAGTCATCGTCTACAATTTGTTCCAACGAAGCGAGGTGGGAATTCTAACAAGTCATTTAATAAGGAATGATGTTCATTGCTTGATCATTAACTCATTCCAACGAAGCGTAGTACTATTCCATCATTTGATCATTTGGTAATGTTCATTGCTGCTAACATTTTCAATATGTCGTTTTCCGCGTGTTGAAATGTTGAAGTATGATAGAGTATGTCGTTTCTTTGTTTGACTACCACTATTTGTTCTTCATACACAACCACTTGTCACTCAACACAGGACGAAGGTTTCTCAAAGTGAACATATATTCTGCTAAGGTGTTCCATGAATCCATTTAGTCGTGTTGTGAGCGATGTAACTTGAGAGTCAAAGACATCAACCATGGGAGATTTTCTTTTAGATTTCCTAGATGATGGTGCCCCACTAGATGGTGCAAAAGGTGCATATGGAATCGATTGTGTCGGTCCAGGGCTATATGAATCCATATGGGGAAGTGATGATGGTGTTGGTTATGGCATTTTATGAAGTTCAGGTAAGTCGAGGATGTAATCCATCTGGTTATTCAAATATGCAATGAACATTTGCGTTTGTACCTCTTGTCTTGCTCTACGGACGATCCTGCACATGGCCACCATGACGTGATCAGACCCCCCAACTCCTCCACTAGGTCATAATGTTTTATCAAATTCACTCTCATTTTGCAATGTTTGGCTTCTCCTGAAATTGACTAATCAAAATAAAGTATTTACAAACACTTTGTTTTTAGTTATATTTTACAACTAATTTAAGGTTCATAGATTACCTTTATTAAGTCACTCTGAACATCATTTTCAGCTTCGAAACACTTGGTTCAATCATTCCAAGAAAATCCACTTAACCCACTAAAATAAGTCATGGACCTATGCCACTTATCCTTAAGCACATTTTGTCTATTTTTGATATTATTCTTATTTAACTGAACCAAAGTAGACTGGTGTAGATTTTCAAGAATGTTATTGTTTGCTTGGGATGTCTAATTCTTGTCGACCCTATTACCCAATCGAGTTTCATATACCATAACAGACAAGAGTCAAAGGTCCATATCCTCTGTCCATTTTCTGAATTCAAAAAGGTCGATAAATGAGTATGAGACAATACCCTTTTCCCTATTCATGATTGCCTATGAGACATATAAAATCATGCAATGATATAAAGAAAAATAACACATTTTTTATATTAAAACAAACAAACTTCATGACATAAAATACTAACTTCCATACAATTTAAATTTCTCAAAGTAAATTTTTCATACACATTAAATGTTTTCATGATCTCTCTACATTTGATTTGCTACTTCATCCCTAAGGTTACACCCATGTTTGTAGTCAATTTTACGATTGTTGCAATTAAAATCGCAACGGAACGACAAACCAAAAAGAAACGATTTTAAAAAGAGATTTTAGAGTCGCCACCATAGTTTATTACGAAAAAACTATGGAAAATTGTAAAATTAGACATGGTCTACGAAAACTGGATTCTAAGTCCAGAAGTCGGTTATGCGTAGGGAAGACGTTAACATCCTACAATGTATGCCTGGAGGTAGTACCTTTAATTAAATATACAAAACAAACAAAAATATTTTTTTTGGTTTTTTGGGTCCGACAAGGATTGACCTTGCTCCTACGCATTCTCTTTCAAACTAAGAAATCAAGGTTACATAGTTCTTTAAGAAATGTTGTTTGTTCAAAAAATATTGATGTTTTTATATTTTGAAAATTGTAATTTTTTGATATTTTTTAATTACTTGAAGATAGGTGTCATATGACGCGAACGGCCGAATAAGCACAAAAAATTGAAAGAGAAAACTATTTTTAATTTTCATCTTATTTCATTAAATTTATTTAGTAAAAGGAGCAATGAGTGGTGCAGTGAGTAATTAGTGGGGTGCAATAAGAAGCAGGTCAGAAAAATGAGCCCAATCAATAAGGGGTGTGGAGGTAGTAATAGCATGGTGTAGTGAGCAAATATTGTGAGGTGTGTAGTGAATGTGGGGTGCAGCGAGCAACACAACAAACAGCCCAAAAACAACAAAGAAAAATAGAGAGGTGCTAGGTTATCACATGTGGGGTGAACAAAAGGAAATAAAACAGCAAAGCCCAACAAAAGTACATAAAAAAAACTAAAGGTGCTAAAATGAGAATAAGGGTGCCACGAGCAAAACGAATCCAAGCCCAATCATCACCATATTTCTTTTGGGTTCCTCTTTTTCAAACAAAACAGAGAAGCCAAGACAACCTTCTTCTTCCCTCCAAAGGTGCGGTGCTAGAAAATCAGAGGTCATCGCCCCCTACTCCGACGAACTCCACACAACTGTCGTCACCAGGACCATTGACAACAACACTGATCAACACTAGAAGCTACACTGGTGATGATGTTGCCCTCTTGTTCACTTCACACGAGGCAACCCGCACCAGCGTCCACAACCGTCGTGCTTCTTTTTCTTCTTCTGCGCGAGGCACTCCTAAGACACACCATGACTGGCCACGTCTCCTCCCTCTAGCTAAGGCCGCCACAACGATGTCGTCATCCTTCGTTTGAATCATATAACAATATTGTTTCCTACACATCACTAATTAATTATTGTGTCAATTTATAGTTTAAAACAAAAAAAATCATATCTAAATATTATTTTTTAATTTTATTATTATTATTTATATTACTCTTATTGTTATTATTATTTATACTTTTAATAATATATTATTTTAAAATAAAAAAACAAATATTAAGATTATTTTATTTTATTTTATTTTTACATAAAAAATACTCATAATTAACTATTTATCTTTTTCTTATATCATTAAACTTTTTATTAAAATTTTATATTTATAACTATATATAATTATAATACTTAATTATATCATATAAATAATTTATTTAGATACATATAAGAGTTAATTATATCTTCTTTTTAAATATAATAAAGTTAATTATTTTTCTTAACAAAATTAACCGAAAAAAAAAATCCATGCGTACACACAGGTCAAATACTAGTTTAAGTAGTAAATTAACCGTTAATAAAATCACATTCTAATATATTCCCGAGGCACGGGTATTACTAGTTTAAGTAGTAAATTAACCGCTAATAAAATCACATTCTAATGTATCCCCGAGGCATAATTCACATATGATAGGAAAAATGGAAGTAATTATATTTTTATACTTTTCGGCCAATAGTATCAAAGTTTTAATGTTTTAACAAGTAAGGCATACGTAACTATCTTTTTACACTTTTTACACAGTCTCTTTGTAAGGCCCACTTTATTTTCTGCCTTTAATTAAAAGGATGCCCCAAATCAGTTGGGCCTAGGGCTGGCCTAAAGGGGATCCAAGAACCCTAAACTGCCCTAACCCTAACCACTATGCTTATCTTCTTAAAACAGAACTCTTACTTTCTCTTCGAGCAGCTGCGAAGCTCTGCTAGGGTTCAGCCAATGTTTCTCATCAAGTGAGCCTAGACCAGTTTTCTACTCTTCGTAAGTCAGCTTCCAACTCATGCTCTTGTTCCATTCTGTTCATTCTTCGTAGTTTCAACTAGGGTTGTCTTAATGATCTCGTTTTAAGCTCGTTCCACTATTTTCCAGCCCTCAAAGCTATTCCTTGAGCTACTGTTCATCACGGTTCGGGTGTCGAAGTCCTCTGCTAACCCCTTTCCAGGTAAGGGAAGCTAGGGTTTATGTTTTTAAAGTTATTTTGCCAATTTTTGGTCTGTTGTATAGTTGTGATGCTTGAATGAGGTTGTTGGTCGAATAAAAATGTATGGTGTGCAAGTATGTTTGATTGATGTGGCGCTACTATTTTTCTACACTGCACACCTTTCGTAAAATGACGATTTACGTTAACCGTTGGATCGAGCTGAAATTTTAATAGCTGATCCTTAAGACATAATTCTTGACTTTGACCCGTCGGATCTTTAATCAGAGCTTTGTAGTGAGAGCAGTTTTTATCGCAAGGTCACTGAATTTGTGTTGTTGACAACACTGCACACTTTTCGTAAAATTAAAGTTACTACTTCGTTAACCGTTGGATCGAGCTGATATTTTAATAGCTGATCCTTAACACATAGCTTTTGACTTTGACCGGTCTGATCTTGAATCAGAGCTCTTTAATGAGAGCAATTTTTATCGCAAGATCGCTATAGTTTGGTTGTTTCTCTGATCTTGAATGGTTATTATTGGCTTGAATCTAATTGTTATATTAAAAGCATGTGATAAATGATCATGCATGAGTGATGTGATTCATGGATTGTGGATGATGGGTTTGGGATAAATCTTGGCTTGCGATTTCAATGAAATGGTTGGTTATATATGCAGTCATGAATTCGGTATGAACAATAATGTTACATTGATGGCATGGTATTGGTATGAGGTGAAGTTCTATATCCCCGAATTGGGATGAATGTGATGGTATGAAATCAACATGGAATATGAATGAGGATGGGTTACAAAGGATGGCGTGAGGTGTTATATGCATGATCAATATTATTTGTTTGTTTGGAATGTGATTGGTATGTTATCAGTACGTAAATCCACAAGTCTTTAGGTGAGACTTCCTGGTGGTGCTTCAGTGGTCGGGACGTAATTTCATGGCCCCTATTAGTGAGAGTCCATGGTGGTGCCCCATCTATATGGTATGGTAAGGATTCAAGGTAAGGTTGCATCCTGACACTCTAAGGAGTCAGTTAGTCTCACTTAGAGCGGACTGACTCCTGTGGTGAGAGTAGCAAGAGGCCTGAAACTCATTAAGGGCTAACCTTGTGTGTGAGGGAATTGATTCATTATAACACTTGTAACACATAGCTCGGGGGTGAGCAGAGGTATCCACCACAAGTGCAAGCATCCGCTGAATCCGACCTGATTATATGTAATCCGGATGAGTCGAGTCTGAGTCTAGTGTATTGCTTGAGAAGTCATAACATGATTGGTTGATGAATATTGTTTTGGATTGTGTAATATCATGTGACTGTTTGATAAACTGTTTCTACTCTAGCTTACCCTTTTTGCTTGTTTGGTTGTCTTGTATGTGGTCCTTCTCTTTTTGCGATAATCATCAATTCATTGATGTGAGTAGATGCGAGAGGCACTCGAGGTCAACGGGGAAAAGATGATTCCACTGCATAGTCTACCTAGGTTGGACTTCATGTTTTATTTGGGCTTTTCTTTAGGGCTATGGCCCATGTACGCTTTGCTCTTTAGTATTCTATTAACTTTTGTTAAGTCCTTGGATTCTTGGTTGTATCTGGCATCATGGTGTGCCTTAGTTTCTCCTAGCATTTTTGGATATTGTAAGGAGTAACGTTTATACTCCAGGACTTGTCTCTAATTTTCTATCTGTGTGGCATTTCATTTAAATTAAAGTTATTATTTAAATGGGGTGTTACACTCTTTCCAGCAATCTACAAGAAACTTAATTTTTTGGCTTTTTTTCTTAGATGCTCTCCCTTCCCCTCCCGCATGTATTTGTATCAGATTTCTATCAAATGAAAAGAATAAAAATAAATTCAATAAATAAAACAAACTAAATCCTAAATTAAAGAAAATTAAACATAAATTTAACTTGTCATTTGTTGTTGACGATATTGTTGGGCTTGGGCTTTCATGGCTCTTACGGTGTCCTTTAGCCACTTAAGCAATGTTATAGTCTCCGCATGGAGAGGGTGGAGAGGGGAAAATTGAGAGGTAAAAAACCCATGTCGGGGGAGGGAAAGGGCATAGGGAGAAACACCGACGTCGATAGCTAAAGTGTAACATTTAGGGCGACATTGTGTTCTTCCCTTGTAGCTTCGTAATTTCCTACGTCTGCATTAAGGCTCCCTTGAAATCTATGCAGTTTTACCATCACAACACATGTGAACTTTAATGCTAGATTGAGGTTAAAGGTTCTTGGTTCAACATTTGAGGCTCTAGCAGGTTCTTTAGCAGGTCTAGTATTAGAGCTTTCAACACCTGTTCTGGAATTTTCTCCAACCAACCAACAAGTAAGGATGCAAACACCTCCAGACTGTACACTTCCAATCGATCAAAAACAAAGTTAGTCAATTAATTTTATTAACCTGATGCAGTACTTATATAATCAATTGATTGAATCACAAAAACAGTCGACTCAAATACTGGGAAAAATGCAAAAATGCAGATTCGTGATTTAAAGCAAGATCAATGTAAAGGATCAGTCAAGACAGGTTCCAATGAGTTATACAAACATGATCACTATTGCAGATGATGCCAAAACACTCAAGAATGTCGAAAAGATGGTTTAGATCACAATTCTTTAAACTTTAAATGATAATGCAAGAGAATATGGTTAGAGAAAAGAGTAATGCACAATATTTTTATACTGGTTCTCTCAAACCTGAGCTACATCTAGTTAGTCAAGGAAACCCGAGCTTGACTTTGTACTATTTCAAAAGATTTACAAAGTTTACATCTAATAAATGCTAAATGGTCTACAAAGTGAATTATAATCTTCAAGCTTGTTTTCCTAATGATTGATCCATATAGAGGGCATGCATAAAAGGCTTGATCAACTCGAGCAACATTAAATCTGCATAACTTCATCAATGTAGGCATGATTCCAAAGCAATGGCTTCAAGTTACTTCAACAAAGCTTAATCAAATCTTCAAGTAACACACCATCCAAGCTACGCATGTCAACATAATGGTGACGGTGTTTAATGGGTGGTTGAAGGTGATAATGAAGGGTATGTGATTGAGGAATGGATCTATTTCTTGTGTGTGATGACGGTTCTACGTGTGGAAGAGAGAAAAAATGGTTTCCCCCGGAGGAGTTGGAAGATGAGGATCCCTACTCTAGGCCCTCGGTCCTCAGGAGAAAGATGGAGATGATGGAGCTCCCAGAGGTGATAGAAGTGAGGTTTGTTGTTGGCGGCCTATGCGTGTTGCAGTAACATTGCATGTAATTAACGCTAGCGGTGGCGTGTGAAGAAAGTTGAGGAAAAGGGTCACTTCTCTTAACCTTGTGAGCTATTGTAAGCTAGAGATCAAGATCATAGACTTGTGTGGATGCTGATCAAAAATCTTTTACCCTTTGGCTCTTGAAAAACAACATTTCTCAAATCAAATCTTTGAATGACACGTGATTTTTGTGATTGGAAAGCATTTGAAGGGGTTCAAAAAGTATTGAATGAGTGTGAACAAAGGCAATAGGCTGTTGGCTCATGGAATGAAATAGAGAAAAATAAAATAAGATGGGGGTACAAATAATTAAAACTTATTGGGTCCTTAAAAAAAGTCGAGGTTTGGATAAAAAATTGAGTAGTGTAGATAATAAAAGATTTGGGGTCGTTGGCTCTAAAAGAAAGTGAGAATGGTTTTAAAAGAAAATGGAAAAAGTTTGGTTATTAAAAATAAAACTAAAATGAACCTAATAAAAGAAAATAAAATATGGATAGTGTAGATATTAAAAATTATTTGGGTCAAAACAAAAACATAAAAAGAACATTTGCACCCTTTGTTATTTACTATCTATTTTTCAAAAATTTTAAAATAAATTTTATTCACCTGGTAAGAAATATGTCATTGTTGTCTACCCTTCGTAAGAAGTTGTGAATAATGTAGCATGCCCACACTATCTTGGTCATTGTATTGAAAGAGTAACGAGGCTCTGTTCCAATTGCTATAATGGCAAATTATTTTTTCAACATACCAAATGTCCTTTCAATACATTTTGTAGTGCTGAATGACAATGATTAAACAACTCTCAAGGATTTTATGGATCTCATCTGTTGTACTCCTTCAGGTGTTATCTTACATCTCTATATGGCATAATTATGTTTTTTTCAACATACACCTCGCATCTCCAAGGTAATACTTTCCTAAAATTATTTGCAAAATCCATGATTACAGCTAATTCAGAACTCATAAACTTCCAAGGTATATTAACAAATATATTTCACTCACATGTGGGTATGACCAAAGGATCCTTTATAATTAGAGCATTCTTTAAAATTATTGAATCAAAGTTGTTCCCTCCCACCCAGCTAGTACATATGAGAATTTCATGTTAAAGTCAGATGTTGCAAATACATTTTGCATTGGCCAATCTTTCGTACCTCGATATATGGCAACATCAGATCTTAGAACCTTTACTCGACCATGATTTTCATCAATGGCCCCTGTGCAATCCTATTCATACAAATAATTATGTAAATGATGACGATAACACTGGTTCATATCCTATGAAACATTTTTGTTGCCCATTCATTGATTACCTTAAAGTTTTACTTAGAATTGACATTGTTAAAGATATACAGATCAATGTCGTTTACGACTGACTAACATAAAAGTCTAATTCTAACATCAAAACTTCATTCAATACATTGTGAAAGTGCCTACTAACGATTTCTCCAGATTGATAAAAGAAAAATTGTACACTTTGATTCTTAACATTATGTTCAATGATGTGCATAAACTTACCAACTTGTTCCTCAACTATTGATCAAAATGCATTCTTCACTAACCCGATTGCCCTTAAGCGTTGACACAAATTAATAAATGCTTCTAGTCCCATGCAAATAGTGTTGCGACATTGATTAGTATGTACTAAATATGACATCAACTGCTCCTTACGATGCTCTTTTTGGGGTACAAAGTCTCTAGGTGTATTTGTAGTTATTTGACTCAAATTCAATATACGTAATACATATCCAATAATGCACAACATTATCATCATGTTAACTTTTGTCCTCAATTGTAATTGTTGTTGTAGGTATGGAATAATATTAAAATCCACATCTACGACATCATTTATGAAGTCTTCATCGTTGATAGATGAAAAGTCTTCTTCTTGTTCCATATCGACAACCTTTTAAGACATATATCTATCTAAAATGTAATAATTTTAAATATATTTTACATACAATAATATTTTGAAAGAATATAAAATTTAATTATAATCCTAATTGAAATAATTCATTTCATATTTAACATAATAAAAAAATAAACTATAATAAATTACAAAAATTCATGGGAATATACCATTTTATTTGAAATAAAAATTATATATTAAGAAAATTATGACTATTCTTTATTAGAATTTAATTTAACTAAATTATGATTTATATATATCAGTACCAAAGGAGGGCACAAGTGGTAAGATGAATGAACCTGATTCGGGGGAGAAAAAACCATCCAATGGAGGGAAATTGTCTCAAGTAGAATTAAGATAAAGAAGTCCTAAAGGAGTCTATTTTAAATGTGGCGACATTTGGGGTCGATATCATGTGTGCAAATTGAAACATAATCAATTTGTCTTCATTGAAGGATCACAAAGGGACGAATCAGAGATTAGTGACGAAGAGGGGGATAAGGGCGAGCCTCTCACCAGTAAAGTATTGCAAAAGAAGGCTTTACTTCCCATACATCTTTCAAAGTGGTCGACATGCTTAGGGGGCAGGAGGTGCTAATATTGGTCAATTGTAGAGCCTCAGCTAATTTCATTTCTCAGACATTAGTTAAGCAACTTAAATTAACAGTGAATGAAAAAAAGGCCTATAAGGTGGAGGTAGGCACGAATGCCAAGGTGTGAAATAGGGGAATATGTAAGCAATTAACGGTAGTAGTCCAAGGGGTTTCTGTGGTGCAACAATTTTTCTTCATGGAGTTAAGAGGCACTGATTTGGTGTTAGGCATGGATTGGTTGGCTAGTTTGGGGAATGTCAAAGCAAATTTCAAAACTTTTTTTTAACGTGGAGCGATAAAGATGATAAGAAGAGCATATGAGGTGACCCTTCCCTATGTAAATCACAGGCATCATGGAAGGAGATAGTGAAGGCTTTTCCAAACTATGGGGAGACATATGTATTATCATGTCATCCACTACCATGTCAGAGGTACCAGACCCCCACCCTATTTATCCTACTTTGACTACTTTATTCAAGACTATGAAGATCTATTTAGGGAACCTACAGGTCTGCCCCCCCAAAAAAGATTATGACCATGCCATTTATCTCCAAGACCACTCCAACATTCCAAATATCAGGCCATATCGGCACCCTTATTATCAAAAGTTTGAGATTGAAAAATTTGTGCAAGAAATGTTGGGGGCAAGAATCATACGACCCAATACCAATCATTACAGTAGCCCAATTATATTAGTAAAGGAAAAAGATGGAGGATGGAGGTTTTGTGTGGATTATCGGGCTTTAAACAAGATCACCATACCCGACAAGTTTCTCATACCCATCATAGAGGAATTGTTGGATGAGCAAGGTGGTGCCTAGACTTTTTCTAAACTAGACCTGAAACCTGGTTATCACCAGGTTCGGATGCGAGAAGAGGATGTAGTCAAAACTGCTTTCCGAACTCATGAGGGGCACTATGAGTTTTTAGTAATGTCATTCGGGCTTACTGATGCACCTTCTACATTCCAAGCACTCATGAATTAGGTCCTTCGACCATATTTGTGAAAATTTGCCCTTGTTTTTATTTTTTTATGACACCATTGGTTGCCCTTAGGGAACACCACTTGGTGGTGAATAAAAAGAAATGTTCCTTTGGAAGGAAAAGTATTGAGTATTTAGGCCATATTGTGTTGGGCCAAGGAGTGGCTGCCGATCCTAATAAAATTCAAGCGATGGTAGACTGACCCATTCCGAAAGATGTGCGAGGATTGAGGGGTTTTCTTGGCCTAACAAGATACTATCGCAAATTTGTCGCAGAATATAGGAAGATAACTTGGCCCCTAACTCAATAGCTGAAGAAGGACAAGTTTCAGTGGGACGACTTAGCTCGAAAAGCTTTTGAGCAGCTGAAAAAGGTCATGACACAAGTGCCCGTGCTTGTTGTGCTTGACTTTACAAAGGTTTTTGTGATTGAAATGGATGCTTCCAACAAAGGATTAGGGGCAATTTTAATGCAAAACAAACAACTTGTGGCTTACATGAGCCAAACATTATCTGACAGGAACTTGAACAAGTCAGTCTATGAAAAAGAATTGATGGCGGTGGTCATGGCTATACGGAAATGGCGACATTACTAATTGGGGAGAAAGTTCATAATCCATACTGATCAAAAGAGTTTGTAGTTTTTACAAGATCAACGATTGATGGGAGAAGAGAAAAATAAATGGATTTCTAAGTTACTGGGGTTTTACTTTGAAATTAAGTACAAACCTGGCAAAGAAAATCGAGTCGTTGATGCACTCTCTAGACAAATACAATATGCTGCCATTTATACAGTCCGATTTCTAGAATGGGATGATTTGGAGGCAGAAATTAAGAAAGATACGAGGTTGCAACAAATTATCCAAGACTTACTCATGAAGACTCGAGAGCATTCGGGTTATCACATCAATCAAGGAAGGCTATATTATTAAGGGTGGTTGGTCATTCCAAAGGGGTCCCTTAAAATTCCTTCCATCTTGCAAGAATTTCATGATTCTGCTGTCAGAGGGCATTCAGGGTTTTTCAGAACCTATAAAAGGATTTCCAACCTATTCTTTTGGGAAGGAACAAGAAAGAACATACAAGACTATGTGAAGAAATGTGATGTGTGTCAAAGAAATAAGTATGAAATTGTGAGTCCTGTAGGGTTGTTGCAACCCCTCCCTATTCTAAAACAGATTTGGACCGATATCTCCAAGGATTTAATTGGAGGGTTACCCACAATTGGGGGCAAGGACATTATCTTGGTCGTAGTTGATCGTTTCACTAAATATGGCCATTTCCTTACTTTGACAAACCCTTACACAGCAAAGGACGTGTGAGAAAAGAAGTCCCACATTGATGGGAACTTACTTTGGGGCTTACTTTTAATGTTACAAAAGGAGCCCAATGTTTCCTTAGGAAATCATCCCAAAGTCTCTCCCATCTTATTCCTTTTGCTTTATTTGCTTGAGAGAAGAATTGAGAGAATATTAGTTTCTCCTCTAAGAGAGAAGGTTAGTTTCTCCTTTAAGGTTCTCCTTGTATTAGTTTTTCCTATTTCCAGGGGTTGTCATTGTTTTCTCCTTGTGATTAGAGAGAATGGTATGTAATTTTTCCTTTCCTTAAATAAATTAAATTCATTGTCTATTATCTATTTTTGTTCCTTTATTTTCATCTTTTATTTTAGTTGTGAGTACTTGTGCTAGTACTCTGATACCCAACAGTGGTATCAGAGCTGTTGGTTCGTGTGATTATATTCCGCTACTATTGTCATTAGAATAATGTTGTGATAGTGGATAAAGTGTGGTAGTGTGAAAGTGCATGTCTTGGAAAATTCTGGCTAGGAAAGACTTGGTACTTAAGCGTGTCCATTAGTGACCCACCTCTCTTTCCTGGAAATTACCTGGTGCATTGGTTCACGACCTGCCTTCATTGTTACAATAGACAATACTATTCATAGTGAGAAGTGCATAAGTCGGTTTTAAAGCCATGACAACAAGATACGTGATAGAGAGGTTCAATGGGAAAATTTTCTCATTGTGGAAATTGAAGATGAAGGCAATTTTGAGAAAGGACAACTATCTAGAAGCAATTGAAGAAAAACCTGAGGGCATTACAGATAAAAAATGGAAGGAAATAGATAACAATGCTATAGAAAATTTGCACTTAGCATTGGCAGATGCAGTTTTATCCAGCATTGCGGAAAAGACTACAACAAAGGAGATTTGGGATACTCTCACAAGCCTGTACGAGGTTAAGTCACTTCACACAAGAATATTCTTAAAGAGAAAACTCTATACTCTTCGAATGAGTGAGTCCACATCGGTGACAGACCACATCAACAATCTAAATACGTTGTTTGCACAACTTTCAGCGGCAGATTTCAACATAATTGAAAATGAACATGCGGAGCTTCTACTACAGAGTTTACCTGATTCGTATGATCAGCTTATCATCAACATTACAAATTACAACGTTGTTAACCTCCTACACTTTGAGGATGTTGCTGGAGTTGTTCTTGAAGAAGAATCCAAGCGAAAGAACAAAGAGGATATGGTGGAAAGTGCAAGGCAAATATAAGCTTTGGTGATGACGAGAGGTAGATCAACAGAACGTGGATTTAGTGGGAGTCAGTCTGATGATAGATGTCAAAGTAAGAAGCATCTCAAATGCTACCATTGTGGCAAAAGAGGGCATGTAAAGAAAGATTGTTGGCATTTGAAGAATGGAGGAAAGAACTCTGACGCATCAAAGTCACAAGGTTGTATGGCAAATACCTCAGAGGACGAAGATATTCTGTGAAGAAGAGGAGAGATCTGGTAAGTCATGAAAGCTCAAAAGATCATGGCAGATGTGTATGTGCTTTTGGGAGATACGTTGCAGGATGCTAATGCAATGGTTGCATCGACAAGTCAAGAAGAAGCGGTGTTGACGTGACATCGTAAACTTGGGTATAAGTCAGAGCGAAGTTTGCAAATCCAGGCAAAACATAATCTCTTACTCGGGCTAAAGAAGGTAATTTTACCTCTACGCGAGCACTATGTGGTAAGCCAACAAACGTAGTCATAGATTGCAGATTGCTAGTTTGACTACTAGAAAAAGGAAAACACAAGAAGACTTGGTTTATTCTGATGTAAGGGAATCACCAGAGTTATCACTAGGAGAATCAAAGTTTACTCTAGGAGATTGTGGGTGTACTACGTCAAGAGGAAGTCAAATGTGTTGTTACCAGTTCAAGGAATCCAAAGCACGAGTAGAGCTTGAAACTGGGGAAAATTAAGTGCTTGGGCTATGCTAACAATGTGAAAGGGTACCACCTGTGGGTCCCACTACCCATAAGGTTATTGTTAAGCAGAAATGAAATGATGCACCAACCAGAAGGCGTTAAAGAACAAGAAAACTTGGTTTGCATGGTTGAACAAATCTCAGTACGGTTTAAAGAGAGCGCTCAGGTGTTCGTACCACAAATTTGATTCCTTCATAAGCCTCGGTTACATCAGAATGGGTGTTTAGACCATTGATGTTGTATGTGGATGACATGTTGGAGGTAGGCCCCAACAAAGTTCAAATCCAGAAATTGAAGGCAAAATTGGCTAGAGAGTATGAGAAGAAGGACTTGGAACCATCAAACAAGGATTTCAGGGATGCAAATTCATCGAGACAAAATAGATAGGAAGGTTTGGCTTTCTCAGAAGAAATACTTACTGATGATCTTGTGGCGCTTCAACATGCAAGATTGCAAACCAATTTCTACCCCATTTTCTATCAATTGTTCCTCACTATGAGTCCTAGCAGTGAAGTGGAGAGGATGGAGAAGTCTCGAGTACTGAGTGCATCAGTGGTGGACAGCCTTATGAATGCTATGATGTGTACAAGAGGTGGGAGTGGTTAGTAGATTCATGGCGGGTTTGGTGGAGAGCAGTGAAGTATTAACAAGAGGTCCTTAGGAGGAACCTCAAGTGTTGCATTGTGTTTCGGAGGATCAAAATTATGTGTCAATGAAGTCTACATGGATTCGATCCTACTGAAGTTTATCAGAAGAACAAGCAACATGAAGGCAGAGAATAAAGCATGGTGTGAAGATTTAATTAATTTCATCAAAATCTTCAAGTGGGAGATTGTGAGAAAAGAAGTCCCACATCGATGGGAACTTACTTTGGGGCTTACTTTTAATGTTATAAAAGGAGTCCAGTGTTTCCTTAAGAAATCATCCCAAAGTCTCTCCCATCTTATTCCATTTGCTTTATTTGCTTGAGAGAAGAATTAAGAGAGAATATTAGTTTCTCCTCTAAGAGAGAAGATTAGTTTCTCCTTTAAGGTTCTCCTTGTATTAGTTTTTCCTATTTCCAAGAGAGGTGTTGTCATTGTTTTCTCCTTGTGATTAGAGAAAATGGGATGTGTCCCAACCATACCCAAGTAGGCGGCCATCAGAGAGCACAATGGCCGCCTACCTCACAGAGACGCCCTCGCACAGAACCAGGCAGCCATCCGAGAGCGCGATGGCCGCCTACCACGCAGAGCCGCT
>Ga0209589_1005801_pt1 | contig 20826 bp, 6 predicted proteins | sample CowpeawhiteBW_FD_187525 | JGI IMG/M metagenome (GOLD analysis project Ga0209589, IMG submission 187525) | Root nodule microbial communities of legume samples collected from California USA - Cow pea white BW (SPAdes) (version 2) | ecosystem: Host-associated > Plants > Roots > Nodule | place: USA... | reverse complement strand
TTAATCTTGTTAAAAATATTTACTTGAAATATCAATTTTGATAAAAATATTTGTGCATATTTATATAAAAATTAAATTTGGTTTCAATTTGAAGAGGGACAAAATTGCACAATTTTTACAAAAATTGGGACTAAATTGAGACTAAAAATAAAATACAGGGACCAAATTGAAAATGAGAAAATGACACCTCCCAAATAGTGACACGTGGCACTGTCACTACCACGTGGCACGATGTCAGCTTGACATGTGGCAAAATTTTAATTTTTTTAAAAATTTTAAAAAAATTAATAAAAAATTCAAAAAAATTCAAAAAAATTCAAAAAAAATTCAAAAAGAATTCAAAAAATCCAGAAGATGACACGTGGCACCCATTTAACACCGTTACTTCACCACTAACGGAAAGGACTTGATTGGGTCAAATTTCCCAAAATAGGGATCAGATTAAGATAAAAAATAATTGAGGGATCAAATTCAAATTTTGTTACGAAAATGGGGACTAAAAGTATAATTAACCTTCTTTGAAATATATTCACTTACAAATTAAAATCAAATTATGTTTCGATTGAGTGAAGATTCAAAAACTTTTTTCGTCACCAGGGATTATTCCTTTGTTCAACACACGAGTAATATTCGTTGTGGTTTAGACATAATAAAATAGATACACATCTTCTTTTAGTTTGAGTTTCTTTTTTATTTTCAAGAATTGAAAATCGAATATTAACTATGTCATTTAATTGATATGAATCTAATTCGAATGTCTTATCTTGAATTCGAACTTTGTACAAAAAAAAGTTATACATGAGTAATTTTCTGGAAAATAAATATCGTAAACAAACACAAAACCTAAAATGAGGATACAAAATTATTTGATTTGTGTAATAATATTAAAAATTTTACTATTATATAAAGATGATCCAGTTGTTTTGGTATACACTTTTCTTTTTCAATTTTACTCTTTAATAAGTAACCTTTACCAATTTTACTCTTTTAAGTAATCGTTTTTTTTTTTAAATTTAACCACTTTTAATAAAACAATATATATATATATATATATATATATATATATAAAATAAATAAATATTATCTATAATAAAATTAAAATTTTATATGTATTTTTATAATTATTATTTTATTATTTTTATAATTTCACTAGTTATTTATAGAAAAGTCTTATATTTTATAATTTGATGAATACCTTTAATATTTTTGTTTAGTAGAAAAGGGACAAGAAATTAAAATGAAGAAAAAAAATAGATTCAAAATTTTTAAACACGGCCATTAAACCTTTGATTAGTGTATATAAATATCAATTAATTATTCTATGAATAAAAGGAAATCAGTTGCATCATTTATCCATGTATCATACTTAACACACGTTATATACTTACGTTAAAATCCAAATTTTATCATTTAATAACATATTTAGATTTGAATAATTAGTAACATGTGTCTCATTAGCACAAATGTTATTCTTTTGTGTAAGAAATATCTCCAAATAGTAAAGACCATCAAGAAGAATATATATACTCAAAGCTTGAAGTTTGAAAATATCTCTCAAACTTACATATAAAAAAATACATTTTATATAGAAAGAGAAACTTTGAAAAGTTTGTTGTATTAGTGTCTAGAGGTTCAAGGGGTCATCTAGTGACTCTTTTATAACTCTTCAACCCTTACTGCAACCTAAGGCTTATCTAACGTCCCTTCTTCACCATGTACAACATCTACTTAAGTCATACATATTTCCTATATCTTACATCATCTAGTGTTCGCTATAACATAAAAGTTGGAAGCATTACAAGAATGATGGAGATTAGCTTCAAATGTGGCTAAAAGTGTGATACTGCTAGAGTCAGCCAAAATTGTGATGCTATTATTAGAGTCGACCAAATTAATGAGTGAAAAAATAAATAAAATAAAAGGAAAAATTTGTGGTTGTTAGTGAGACACTATGAAAATAAGATTTTATCCTAGGTAGCGTTGACCTAGTTGATTCTAAGGTGATTCTTGTTGTATCTTCAGTTAGGTCGACACTTGATTTGGAAAAAAATACTGAGTCAAGTTTATATTTTCCTATTTAAGTTTTCAATTTTCTCTTTTCATGAAAATAATTTGAGATTTCCCCTTCCCTTTTTCTCCCAAGCTCATTTCAAATTTCCCCTTCCCTCTCTTCTCACAAATTCATTTCAGATTCCCCTTCCCTCTCTTCTCCTAAGCAAGCATCTGATTTCTCATTCCACTTCTCCAAAACTAGGTTTCGATTTTCCCTTCCCTCTTCAGCAAAGTTTTCAAGGCATAGATATAGTGTTCCGAGTTGGATTGAGGATCATTGAAGGTTTTTGAAGACATTTTCGTGAATGGAAAGGATAATGGTGGTTGTTGTTGCTCTTCTGGTTCATCAGTTCCTCTATATTGGAACCCTAACATGATGTGAACCCCAATTACACAAGGACTGAATTAGGATCTTTAAGATTAGAACCTTGTAGGAAACTTGGAAAAATAGTGAAAATGTGAAATATAAAAAGGTTGAAATTTCAATCTGGATAGTATTGTGGAAACATCAATCTCTCGAGTTTTAAAACTCCAATTGATGTGATTCCAAAATAGGATGAAAGTTCACGTTCTGAACTATAAGAGAAATGAGACTTTAACAAACTTTTGGTTGACAAACTCCACATAGCGGCACAACAAAATTTTGTTTTTATTTTTTAAATAAAGAGAATAGAGGGGTGCTTTGAAATTTGACCCTAATTTTGAAGGTTGACAGTTTCGTTTTCCACTCTTTTTCCACACTTCTTCTTAGCACTTCTCTCTTCCACTCTTCTTCTTCATTTTCTCTGACAAGAACAACAACGCCTTCTTTCACTCCTCTTCTTGTTTTCTCTGGCAAGAACAACAACATTCTTTTCCACATCCTCTGTCCACAAGGTTCCAATTTAGAAATAAAAAAAGGTGTGCATCTTCTCCTTCCCTTATGTTTCATTTTGTTGTGCGAAAGGAACAAAGTAACCACTTTTGAATGTTCCATTTGGCCATCCTCCGCAAATTAGGGTTTATTTGGTGATTTCGTGGACGATTTGGTTTAGAGTTAATTTTTTGCTTTTGTGTTTAGTGGTAATTGGAATCCCCAATTTTTTTTTTCAAATTGGTTATTGTAGGGTGGTTCTGGTAGGGTTTTATGAGCCTGTTATGAAACATTCACTAATTAGCACTGTCAGTGGGTTTTGGATGAAGAAATGTATACATACTTTTGTGGATAAATGTTGATATTTGATTGCATTTGTAAAGTCATGTCTTATATTTAGGAAAATAGTTGCACTGTGTTTGTCACATAAGTAGTTTGTGTTTGGTACTTAATTCTTTGCAGAATATTTTAGCAGTTGCTACAACCCCTAGTTGTATTTTTTTTTTTGTGGATTCATTTCTATTATGTCATATATGCCATGCTATTGTATATTATTGCTTTGGGGGCATGGGGTTATATACCATATGTCGATTGGTATTTTGTTTATGCTTCTCATTTAATGAAAGTGTTGGCTTCTACTTTGGTAAAAGTATTTTTCTTTTTTTTTGGTGTACTTTGTTTCTGTTTTGTATTAATTGGTTAGTGTTTTAGGTGATCTACAATGAGTAAGGACATCAAAATTGGTAATTGTTCCATTGATAGTAAGGTATGCATGCCTATTATCATACATTTGATTTGTGTTTGAGAATTCCATAAGTGCCCTTACTACAGTTGTTCATTAGCTTTTGTAGATACATTTAAGGCATTCACGTGGAACAAAATATTTTTATTTGTTGTTTATATAATTATTTTTTATTTTCTAACTCATTATCAATCATATGTAATTTTTTCACTATAATTGTATAAATAAATTTTGTTTACTATAATATAACAATTTAATGTAATTGCCATTAATTTATTTTAATCAACATCCAACATATATTGAAGTTCAAAAGAAACAATATCTATGTTAAAATTTTATTATTATTAGTTTAATATTTGTTCTTTGCATGATTTGATAAAGTGATGTATTATAACTTTTATTAGTGTATAAAAAAAAGATTCATTAGAATTTAAAAAATTGAAGTAAACAAACATTTAAAATACATTTTAATTTGAATTTTTTTTCCTTTTATATTTTTTAAAAAATATTTTTAAATATTATCAACTAGGTTCCATTAATGTTTGCAAATTTAATAAATAATTTGGTTTCCATTAAATTTTATTTGGTATTCTAATTTGAAATAATTTCTTCCTAAATATTTGATATCGAAGAAACAACCTTCCTCTTAATATTGAATATTCAAAAATATTATGTTTCCTTTACCGTAATTTTTTATTATTTTATAAAAATTAATTAATTAATATTGAAACAGTAAGAAAACGAGTATGGGTATGGGTACGAGAATTTACCCGTTACCTAGTGAGGATGAGGATGGGACAAAAGTTTAATACCTGTTGGGTTTGGGTATGGGATGGGGCCATGGGGATGGGTATGAGATAGTCAAACTCGTCCCCGCCCCACCTCGTTGTCATCCCTAACCTCGGCCTAGCAAAGCGGCTCTACCCCCTTTGACAAAAGTCATTGCCTCGTGATGTGCCTAGCAACATCGTCGAACCAACGACTTGAAGCCATGTTGGCGTCGACAATGCCTAATTATTTAGGAATGATGAGACTTCCTTCTTCTTCTCTCTCTCTCAAATTGAGAACCACCATGCCCCACTAAGAATGGCACCGCACAGCTCGGAGTCACTACTGTGACCACGTCGAGGTCCTCGCAGCCACCATGGTTCACGGTCGCCTCCACCAGTGTCTTAGCTGTTGTGTCTGATTTTGGTTATGTAGGTAATGGAGGAATGATAGGATGGCGTTGTTTGAATGTTGGGTGAGATGGAGATTTATGTAGAGTGGGTGAAGATATCCCCTGATGTTGTGCACGTGAATGAGCGAGGTTAATTAACAAATGTGTGTGATGAAGACTATAGTGTAGAGTGGTGGTGTTGCTTCAATTTGAAGAAGTTCGATATTAAGATAGTTATGGTATTTGTGTCTATTATTTGTTGGACATGGATGGTGAAGATGAAGGTTAAAGCAATGTGGTGGTGACAAGGGATCGTCTCTTATTTGTTTTGGGTTTTCTGCTTGTGATGTTGGTACAATTGGTTAGAACATGCCTCGATTTTGGAATAATCGAGTTAGAATATCGATGTTTATGTCTTGGGTAAAAACCGAGGCCAAATACCAACTACCTTTTACCTCGTTCTGATTTGCATTAGTGTATGTCTTTCTTTATTCACTTGCGTGGAAAATATTTCTTCCTTTTTATTCTCCTTCTTTTTTTCTATTTTTCTACAGACATTCACTCATGTTTCTATTACTATTTTTTATTAAAATGTTTCGTTATCTTTGATATAAGATTAATCTCCACTTAAATCTTTGATTATTGTGGTGATTGAAATATGATGTAATTTCTATAGTTTAATTATTTTTTTAGTTGAATCTAAAATCACTATAAAGAAGATAAATTTAGTTTCTAAATATTATAATAGGTTAATTATGATGCTATTAGCGTCGGTTTAGCTGTATTTAGTACGACAAAAAAGTTTATTTTTTAAATTAAAATTGTAAAATTATTTTATATTTTTTTATTAAATAAATATTTGTTTTTGCATCAACTTAGTGAAAGATAACTAAAATAATATATTAAAAATAAATAGGGTTAGTGTTGGTTTAGCGGATGCTAATCTCATTTATTTTTAATATTTATACTTATTTATGTTAGCGTCGGTTAAGAAAACGCTAAATATAAATTGTTAAAATAAACATTAAAATAATTAAGGTTAGTGCCAGTTTAATAAACGCTAAACTTATTTACTTTTAATATTTTATTTCTTTAAGTTAGTCTTCCCCATGTGAATGCTAAATATAAAGAAAAAACTAAAATAAATAAAGTTAGTTTTCACTAATCTCATTTATTTTTAATATTTATATTTATTTAAGTTAGTATTAGTTAAGTCAGTGATAAATTATATATTTTGTGCCCATGTGCCACTAGTGGGAAAAGAGGAATCAATGACAACTTATTATGACTAGTGTAGTCCAGTTATCATAATAAGTTGATCGATGACATTCTCATAATAAAAATAACAGTTATTATGACATGTGAAAGGGAACCTGGCAAAATAAGTGAAGAGGGAAACTTATTATGACATGTGTAGTGGTCTTGTCGTAGTAAGTGAAGCGCATGGCACAAATGTAACTATGTTGAAAACTTATTATGTTAGTTTTAGGAAGAACTGCCATAGTAAGACTTTACCATGGTTGTTAGTTTCACACTTATCATAGTATCTTTAAATCCTTTATTTTTGGCACTCTCGTGTTTCACAATCAGTCTTTCATTCTCAAGTTTTCTCACATAATCATTGTTGTCTAGTTTGTTCTCATGTAGTGGCGCCATCGTCTCCCCTTCGTAGTGTCATCGTCTACCATAGTTGTGTCGTCGTCCCCTTCGTCTCACACAGTCGCGCCTCATCTTGTGTCGGCATCCCATTTTTCTCACATAGTGCCACCTCGTCTACCATTGTCGCTTCTTGGTTTGTATTGTCGTGCCCTCATCTTCCATTGTCGTGCCCCGAAAGGTTGGTCATGGTCACGCCCTCATCCTCGAGTTTGGTTTCCACATTACCTGCATCGATACCTCGCTTTTCTCATATGAGTTTCTTCTTTATGCAAAAAATCTCAAACCATTATATTTACTATTTTAATGTGTTAATTGGATGGTGATGTATATCATGTATTATGTTCTTCCACATCCAACATCGGTCAAAGTTGATTGGGAAAGTCTGAAGACTTGCCTCTTTTCTCGATTACCTCTGTCATTCCATCTTAAAAAGGTATTTAGTGTCCTAAACCTAAATCATGTGTTAATTATATTTTTAAGAGTTTGTAGGTGAATCATAAAGAACATGGTCACATGATTTGGTGTGAGATAAGTCATGTTTATGTGTATTTTGCAATGGAGTTGAGTTGGACTTACTATGACTGTTACTCGAATACTTGTCATAGTAAGTCTAACTTACTATGACAGGTTTTTACGGTGTCATAGAAGAGCACATTTTCTATGATTCCTGCAACTATGATGCTAAAATACCTACCATAGTCAATCTTTTTTACCTATTATGAAATGTCTTGTGTATAGTAGTGTGCGTTCTTTATATTGAATATAGACCATATATTACTTTTAATTTAATGGTTTAGATTTAAAGATGAAAAATCTACTCATTTATAATTTTCTTCTCTCACTTTCTATATAAATCTCATCAAACCTCATCTTCTTCATTAACATTTATAAATCTTCTCACACTTATATCTTTTATCCACACTTATCTCTTTCACCTACATTCATCTCTTTCATCAACATTCATCTCACTCATATTTATTTCCACCCACATTCACCTACTCTTTTTCTTTTTCTTTTCCTCATCTCATTCATCCATATTCTTCTCTTCCTCTTCTTCATCCACATTCTTCTCCTTATCTCCTTCACTCATACTCATTTCTTCCATCCATATTCATCTCCTTTGTACACATTCACCTCCTTTATTCATTATATTTCTTTTCTATTTCTTTTTTGTTTATATTTGTTGAATATAGAGGTACTGTACGAAATGGTTTATATTTGTTGAATATAGAGGTACTGTACGAAATGGTTTTTTTTTTTGGAATTTATTATCATTAGCATCAACCAAGGCGATACTAAAATAAAAAAAACTAACGTCGACGTGGCCAACATTAAATTACTTTAGTAAAACAATCAAATTAAAAATTAGTGACGAGTTAGCATTTGCGAAGTCGATACTAGATAAAGTTGGCCTTAAAGGGTGATGCTAACGAATTAGTGTTCATGATCTTAGAGTCGCTTGCTCATGTGACACAAATACGACGCTAGAAATAATTTAGTGTAGACTTTTCCTTGCTAGCTTAACCAAAATCCAATGTAAGTTTTGTTTATTTTTTTAAGATGGATATGAGAGAATAAATTTAAGTTGATTTGAGGGGAAATAAAGACAAAAATGAGGTTGTTTGGATTAAGGAAAAGATTACGAGAAATGAAGGAAAATGAGAGACACTAGTGCAGGGAAGAAAAACGACAGCGGTTATTTTTAACTTTTGACTTCGGGTTCGCACCCGAGGCATATACTGTCGAGGTAAAAAGATACTTCTTTATGCCTCGGTTATCAACCCGAGGCATATTGCATAGTTACTGCCTCAGTTTCCACCAACCGAGGCCTAATTGTGTACCAGAAATAAAATAAAAAACTCGGGTCTTCACTTTCCTCATTACCTGTGGGTGCTTCAATCACACTGAGAAAAAAAGAAACAGTTGCGAAGCATTGAAAGATTAAACTTAGAGAAAATACCACGGATTCTGATGGAGGTAAAACAATAATTCTATTGCTGGAATGAAAAGAAAAAATGGCATCTTTGTGATTCAATCACTGCCAATAGCATAATTTTTAACACAAACATAAGCCCAGAACATGGAATGGCATCAACAATGACAAAATGGCATAAACATTCATTCTTAAATCTGACCTCAAATTATCAACATCAATCAATATCACAAACCATAGCAATGGCAATTTCATTTACTTCCATCAATAAATAAAAGCAATTAAAAGACCCAACCAGTAGCTGATTCTTGTAAAGCAGCCCATTAAACACCAGATCTGGTGACGATGAACTTCATGCTCGGAGAAGACAAAGATGCAGCGGCGTCGGAACAATCTCGTCGACAGTGAAGTGGCAGTGTAGCGGCGGTGCAGGCGGAACGAACGACGCACTTGAAGAGTGGTGATGGTTGCTCGAAGAAGAAGATGCAACGGCGGCCCCGAAACAACCTCCCGTGGCGGTGTAGCGGCGGTGCAACGGCGGTGTAGCGGCGCTGCAGCGGTGGTGAAGTCGAAACGAACGGTTGGCGTGTAGTGGAAGAGTGGAAGCTGCGTGTGGGTTGCTCGGAGAAGAAGAAAATCGCAAGTGTTGCTGCTGCAGTGAAAAGATTTGGGGTTTTTGTTAACCCTACAATGCAATACTGCCTCGGTTAATTTGAAACCGAGGCATATGCTTCTTATATGCCTCGGTTGGCAGGAGGACCGAAGCATAAGGTCCCTACTGCCTCGGGTATAAAAGAACCGAGGCATAAAATGTGACTTTAATTACAAAAATGCCACTGCGTGTTTATATGCAGCGGGTGCGCAGGAACTGAGGCATATACTGCGAGGTAAGAACTCTTAAATGTACTAGTGAGAAAAGTTTATCAAAGTTAGTAAGAAATGTAATAGGTTTTATTTTGTAGGTTAAAAAAATTAATTGATAAAATTGGAATATTATCATTTTTCCCTAATCATAAAATTAATTTAAAATAAAATGTAATAAGTGTAAATTATATTTAAAAAAATATTTTAACCATATATAAAATTTTTATACAAAATATATAAAAATGGTATAAAGTTATAAAAAATTGTATAGTTATTAATATCTCAAAAAGATCTATATAAAAATCTATAACAAATATATTTATTTTTTAAATTAAATAATTTGCCACATGTCCCAAACAAAATGTTGACATGAATCATCATTTGCCATGTCAAAGAAAACACTAACGTTGTTAGCCATTGAAGACTGATTCCATGAATTTCGATAGGATAAGGACCTAATTATACCAAACATTGAAAGATGGACTAAAACCAAAATCCCATAATAGTTTAGGAACAAAAAACATAGTTAAAGTACGCATAAAATAATGGTAATGTAGTTTAATCCACATTACTATATATATATATATATATATATATATATATATATATATATATATATATATATATATATATATATATATATATTCTTTCTATTACCACACACAAACGCACAAAAAGAATTTTGTCTATATTTATTGATGAGTCCAAGATAGGAAGCAATATGCCTGTGTGAAATGAATCCATGGAGGTAGAAGGCATAAAAGCAAGGAGTAATGGAGAGGAGAAGGTTCGGTCATGTGAAATGATGAAGCTCTCAAGTGAAGTTAGAGCAACATTCAAGGAAGGAGGCTAGAGGAAGTCACAAAGGGGAAATCTAACCTAAGTTGATTCACAAAAGGAGATTAGTCTGGAGTCATCTTAACAACATAACTCTCTATAATCATGGATGGTTTTATATGACCTAAGGTGTTCTATTTATAGGAGAAAAGGAGAGCAAAATGTCTTCAAAAAATTGGAGGAAAAAGTGGTTTAGAAGATTGTATTTGGAGCCAAAAGAGTGCATGTTAGAAGTGTGACTTGCCACCTAAGCAAATCACATTCTCCTTGTCGGTAAAAACCCTAATCTTTATGCGTCTCACTCCTTCGCACAAAATAAGGCCTCAATCTTCTTGGTCCAAAACACCTTTTAGGCCCACAAGCTCATCTTGACCTAATTACATGGTCTAAAGAAAACCCTATACTACTGGGCCCATAATACATAGTCCAAAATTAAACTCTAGTCTAATATTTATAAATACAAAGTCCTAGGCTAGGTCTTCACATCATCCTTAGCCCAGATAAACTTTAACTTGGGTTTGTCATGCTTAGAGGAGATTCAATCTTCTTGTATCCTCCTAGTCATAGTTCTGGTTGAAGGTCTCTTGATTAGAGGTATGCCATCACGTGCCTTATTTTTAAAAGAATCTAATTGTATATAGTATAATGCATGTTTCAACGATATTATAAAATGTCTTACATGGTAAATAATGTTTTTTAAAATTAAAAGGTAAACAATATAGGTGTCATCTAGTTTATATAAATTGTAACTCATGATTTGAGATCCATAGATATTCCGAAAATATAATAGATTTGTAACATGAATATTATTGAGGACAAATGACAAATTATATGAGTAAGTGAAACGTATGTTCACATTGAAAACGAAAGTCGTTTTTCTTACACAATTAATTATCTGTTTTTCATACTCGAAAGCAGTGGATACTTTAGTTTAGTAAATTGAGACATTTGTCTAAGTTCAATTTGTTATAATTTATATGATATACATCATCCGTATCTAATAATATTTAAACTTGGTAAATTATTTGTAGAAAATATTTTGTCATAATCATTGATTATAAGGACACATTTTATCGCATGAAATAAATGGATTCACGACTTTAGAAGAGTCATATAGTTCACACAGTATGAACTCGTGAATCGTGATAAAAGAGAAGATTTCTCAAATTAATTTGTCTAAGTATAGTTAACCTAACTGTGATCGAAGGCAGACAAAACTGAAAATTTTGGACTCATGATTGTCGTACATGCATAACCATTTCAAGGTCTTTGTTTGTATTTTTTTCCCCAAAGAATTATTTTTCATCAGAAAATTCCTATCCAATCAAATAGAATTATTATATATTTTTAGAACATTTAATGCAGTTGGTCATTGCTTGTAGTTGAATTAGTAAGAATAAAAAAGATGAGTAGAAAAGTTTAAAGGAAAGTTGGGTAAATTTGAATTTTAAAAATAACCATATCTTTCTTTATGTGATTTATAATTATGTTGTAGCATTTTAAAATTATATTTATATAAATAATTCGCATCATATTTCTATTTTCATTTCTTCTTTTTATTTATCTGATCTCAGTTTTACTTATTTTTTCTCACCGTATTCCTTCGTTTGTATAGAAAAAGAGTTGTTATAAATATGTACCACACCTAGCTGGCCTAACTAAACACACTTCTCATCCTTTGCTGCTATAACTATACCGATAAAGAATGGGGGACTGGTGTACCACACCTAGCCGGCTTAGCCTGATTATAGCCGTAAAACTCGTCTACATAGCTTCCAAAGACGCAAATAATTACCAGGTATGAACGAGTAACAGTACCCGACCTAAGTCACTAAAGGGTAACCGGCCTAAGCTACTAACTTAGGATAATTAAGCAAGAACATGACAAATTCAGAGCACTACCAACAAGGCCCCTAAGGGCCCACGATAATCGAACTAAGGGGCCTAGCCTAAGACCCAGGACCACCTACGGTCCAAACAGGGGCCCAGTCCATGACGTGGCTAGACATAATTAATAATCTATAAATATGTATGGACCCCAGCAATTAAAGATATACATTCATTACTCCTCTAATTACGAGATTTGATTTTCTGAGAGTTATTTGCTGACTTGAGCGTCAGAGTCTCTTTCGCAGGTAACTCCTCTCGGGTCCAAACCGGTCCACACCGAGATACTCACAAATGACATATAGCAGCCGGGAGGAAGCCTATTGAGAAGATTGCGAATTGAGATAAGATAACGCTTGTGTCCGACATATCTTATTTGTTCTCCGCATGAACAAAATATAATTTATCTTTAAATTGTAAAGCAAATAAAATTCAGAATATATGCCTTAATATCTAAGCTTCGTAAGTTTCAAAATCATTTCTTCTTCTTTCTTCTAGATGTGTTGCATTACAGAGGAGGTTGCATAGATCGGCAGAGACCGACAAAAAGAGAAAGAAAGAAGAAAGAAGAAAGATATATTTTTGAAGAACTAGAGTCGATGGATAAGATTAAAATTGACATGAATAAATGAAGTGTAGTTATTAAGATTGAAAAGTAGGGTCGTTGAATGTGTGTATAGTTTTTGTTTGTGTGTACGTTGCTTTGAATTTAGTGAGATAAGATGACTTAAGAAGCAGGGAAAGAACCGACCATTAGGTATTGAAAAGCAAAGTCAAAAATAAAAATGATACGAAAAGTGATACAATAATAATACTTGAATTCTGAAACTGTATGTGTAAGTATGTCTGCTGTTTTACTTTAAGAAGCAACACGTACGTACGTAATTGGCAAGCCACAAGAATAACACATTTTTTCTTTCTTCCCAAAAAAAGATCATCATCCTAAATTCAAAATCCCCTCAATTTCTCTTCTTGGGGTCAATAATTTTTGCGAATTCATCTACTTCACAACCCTCCCACAAAAAGCAAAACCTATATTCAAACACCTCCTCATAATTAACCAATTCCAACAATCATAATATTGCTCCAAAAAGGTCCATGATTCAACTTCAAGATCAAACCTAATGCGACAATTCCTTCTCTAAACTTAATTACACCTATACTCCCAGTAATTATTATCAATACCTTTGAAAAACTTCTCCTAAGTCCTTCTAGAAAAAAAAAAGTTGTTCCTCCATAAATCGAATATTGTTCAATAACAATTTTAAAAGTAAAAATTTGACTTTTATTTGAAGAGTGAAAAATAAAGTAAAGAAAGAAAAAGAAGGCAGAAAGTAAAGTTGTTTGAATTAAAAAGGAAGAGAAATGAAAGGAAAATTTGTAATTAATCTGATCGATATAATAAAATAATTTATTTTTCTATATTATGTATTAAAAGATAATTTATTAATAAATTTTTAAAAGTAATATTTAGTATCAAAATATTATCAATGTATTATCAAGTAATATAATAAGCTAATTATTTTTATTTATTTGTAACACATAATAAAAAATATCCATTGATAATATTAGTGTCTGCGCATCTCATTGTCGTCATAGTTTCTCATATATATATATATATATATATATATATATATATATATATATATATATATATATATATATATATATATATATATATATATATATATATATATACATATATATATATATATATATATATATATATATATATATATATTTATATATATACATATATATATATATATATTTATATATAAGCATATTTAATTATGGTTCAAAAAATATGAAAATATGTGTGATCTTGAAGCATAATACGTATGAAATAAATAAGTAGCGCGATACTTAAGGCAAAAAGATATTTTATAATAATGTCGCACAAGGTGGATCTTAAAACTCACGATGAGTCATTTTCTAGCAAAACTAAACTTAAGACGTAAGCCATCATACAACAAACCATTTTTTTTTTGTTTTATTTTCATGTGAAATATAAGCAAGTAAATTTGAGTCGTCAAATCATATTTATGTTGTCAAAATCAAAGAAAAATTGTTATAATTGACTATATTTACAAAAAGTTGGAAATGACCATTCAGTGCACCAGCCCTACAAAGGAAGGGCTGTAATAAATATAATGTCTCTTACAGAAAATAAAAAAAAAACTAAAACTTGTGCTGTTTGGATGACAAATCATTTATGACCATTATGTAGACTTCAATTTTGAGGAAATATTTAATGTACTTATATTTTCTTTTTTGAAAGGTTTATTTTCTATACATTATTAATTAATGGGACATTTGTGATATATATATATATATATATATATATATATATATATATATATATATATATATATATTCATATCATTTATTGTTAATTAACTGTAAAAATACTTTATGTGCATATCATTTACTGTTAAAAGTTATGTTTTTCTGGTTCAATTTATTAAAAAAACTTATATACTACAGAATTATCTCTTCAGTTACTTAACACAGTTATATATACATTATTTGAACACAAAATAATGTGTTACATTGAATCAATTATAAACTAAGTAATGCACGATTTAACAAAAATATTAAAAATGAAATAAAAAAACAATAAAATAAGAAAAAGAAAACAAAAAACAAAAAATTATCACCTCTTGGACACCTTTTCTACAGGATGAAAGAAAAACATTTGAAATAGATGACTCTATTATACTACAATAGTAATAACTATATCCTTAATTCATTAAACTATCCCAAAATTGGCAAATTACATATTCATTTAATTGTCAAATATACAATTTTGAACATGAATTTGGTTGTAAAAGAACAAAATCATATTATCCAAATAACACGACAACGTTGAATGTTAACTCCAACAAGCCATATAATACAAGATTTGATGAATTGAAGTCAAATTTTACTATACAAATAGATAGGAATAGTAAATAATAAGCAAGAAAACGATAATGGATGGAAATTAATTAAGTCAATACCTAAATTTTTATAGTGATTAAAAATTAAAATGAGAGATACATGTGGATATGATTACTCTGCTTAGTATCCAGGGTCCCAAGAAGGGTAAAAGAATCTGCATGATAATGACATAGAAGCGTATCGTATCATATCTCATTCCTAAGAAAATAGAAACAAAAACACACACACACATGTGGGTGATCGAAGATTGAGGGGGTAACTCATGAACCAACCTCCATTATTTTTCCTCAATTTCGGTACCTAACATATCCTTTAGAAGTTCAATTAGGTTATATATATTAAGAGTCAACCACACAATTTATATGCTTCACGCACATACACTATATTAATCCCACGAGCTTAATTAATGTCCTATGTACTACACGGCATGTTAATTTGACCATTTTTTCCTAACCTCCAATGTTGGACTCCAACATCATGGTTTTTCAGTTTTTCATGTTTCCCAAAAGTGTGGTTGATTCGCCCTTCAGAAATCTATCTATGATCTTGAGTTCAACACATGCACTTGCATAATAATTTAACCTTTTCCTTGTTGGAAATTACATGATTTTTCTCGTATTCAACACATAAACAAAACACTTGCCCACAATTTATTGCTTGAAAGTGGAAAAATGTTTAAATTATATTTGCATGTATTGACCACTACTCGCAAGTTGCAGCTCAGCCATATTCGAAGAAGGCTACAAAAATATAAAATATTGTTAAAAAAATGTTCATTTGTTTTTATAATAAAATGTGAGTTCGATGAATTTAATGAAGTACGTGTATTGTATGAATAATAAGGGCTTTGACATTGAAGCAAGAATCCAAAGTTCATTATTTCGAAGCTGTCAACTTGTTATTTGTATAAGCTAGTTGGCTAGAATCAGTCTCTTCAAATTTCACTTCTAGTGTATCCCATAAGAAAAACAATATGCATTTTCTTCTTCGGGTGTTTTCAAATCGTTTTTTTATTCTATAGATTGTGATGTTGTTTTAAAACCTATATATTCTTTGCTTGCACTGTATAACATCTTGGAATTGTTTGCACCTTTTACTTCCATTAAGCAAAATCTACTGAGTACTTTTATAATTAAATTTCACAATCTTTTTTAAAAAAATAAAGGAAAAATAAGAAAAAGAAAGTGAGATAAAATGATAAAAAAAAAGGAATAAACATGAAGATACTTTTATAAAACTTGTGATAAACATATAAATACCACTACTCAAATTCAAATATTTATCTTTGAATAAGAAAGAAACACTACTACAAAACAAAAGTATATACATATGATAAAAGAACTCGTTTTCACACTATTCTTGGATGTTTTGAACGGATATACTAAAGCTAAATTACATGAGAAAAATGTGATAAATTATTAGACATTGAAAATGTGATTTTGGAAAAGTGGGGTTCTTTAATTTGAAACCATAAATGGTGGGCGATGAAGTATAAATTAGAATGGATAAAAAGAAGGATGATCGAGAGAAATAAATTAGAAAGAAGTGACGCAAAAAAGAGGAAGTGTATTTACGATGGGAAAAATGAAATGAAGTGAAAGAAAAGTTTATGTTGGGCGATCCCTGAGAATATATCCACAATTTGCCACGTCAAGATATCACCACCGAAAGTGACAATCTGCATATCCTATATGAATCTGCACATACCCTAAAATCAAGAGGCACTGTCTCTAAAACCATTCCCCATTCATTCCTAGTAGTTTTTCCAGCATTTAGGTTAAATTTTAGTTTTTTTTTTGTTCATTTTTATGGTTATGAAGCTTTCAATTTCATTCATTTATTTAAGAAATTAATAGCTCATTTTTATTATTGAAATGTTAGTTCTTTGATTTTGATTTACACTCTCTCAATTTTGTTTTCACTCTTAAATTTTGTCCTTCTATTTATAACGTTACTAGTTTTTTTTGTGACATATTAGGCTTTTTGTAATTCGTATCCACTTTAAGAAGAAACAAATGAAAAAGATTAAATAAGTTCATTTATCAACTTATATTAGAGTACAGATGAATTAAAAATTAGTTGTTACCTATTGGTTATAGAGAATTTTATTTTATTTTCCTTTTCTTTAAAAGTGTTTGTGAAATCCATTTATTTAAATTATTTTAAGGTAATGAGATAGCTTTAATATTTTCCGCATATATACTAGAATAATTTTTAAATTCACTAGCATAAATCCAGACACGATAGTATCACGCATGTGTGTACGCATTTTTTAAATATGTGAAATATTATATTAGTAGATGATGATATTGTAATGTTATTAAGTTAATATATAAAATAAAATTATATTTATTAAAAATAAAGTGAAATATATTATAAAAGATTAGAGAATAATATTTGATAAATAAAGAAAAAAGAGAAAAAGTAGAGATAGACGGTTTTATAAATAACGTGTAAAAGTAACGGTCAATTTTCAAAAATTTAATAAATAATTAGATTTTAAAGGATAAAATTGGTATTTTGAAAAGTGCACACAAAAGAGGAAATCCTCTTTATATATTGTTATAAATAACTTTAAAAAAACACGTTTATTATATTTAAAAATTCATCTATAACCATATATTTAAAAAGAAATGGTCAAAATGAGCTAAAAACTAATGTAAACACATGTATAACCATATATTTAAACACATGTATAACCATATATTTAAAAATTCATCTATAACCATATACTTAAACACATTGTAATTGGTATATGAATCATGAAAACTAATGTAAAAGTTTGGAATAACATGCTACACAAAAATTGATGTGCGGAGACCCAAAATTTAACAATTCCACATAAAAAATGTGAATGAAACAAGAAGTACAATAAAATTGGTATAAACAGCACCAATGACCTATTCAAAATAGTTAAAATGACCAAAGGAGCCTAAGGAATAACTCAAAACTGAAATCTTACTTAAAACTCAAAATTTCACTACCTAAAACCTCTAAAAACACCCTAAAGCTACGCTAAAACTAAGTTTATGCTAAAGTATGGGTAGAACTACCACTAAAATACCTCGACAAGCTTAAAATGACATAATAAAACTTAATCCTAAGTCACAAACTATCTCCTAAATGATTTATCAAAAATCACGACCTAAAACTAAGACTAGTCTACAAAATTGACCCTTTTGTGTATGCATGTACTAAGCTAACCTATGGAAGTTTAATCTAACTATCCTAACATGTTTCTAATGGCAAAATATGAATAGAAAACATCTCACACTGCTAAAACTGACTACAACTCAAAATCTAACTACCTAAGACCTAAAACTACCACTAAACTATGCTAAAACTCCAACAATTTAGAAATTAAGTAAACTAGTGCACATAACTCTTATAGAACTACTTGGAGAAGTTCCAATTATCCAAAGAAAGGTTGAGAATAGATCATAACTCAGAATTAACATGCTAATTCGAATTTGCCTAGTAAAAACCCTAAAATGAACTAGAAATGGTCAAAATGAGCTAAGACATCCCAAATAAGGAAATATGAAGCAATGGAACAAACACATTGTAATTGGTATATGAATGATGAAAACTAGCGTAAAATTCTGGAATAACATGCTGCACGAAAATTGATGTGTAAAGACCTAAAATTTAACAATTCCATATAAAAATGTGCATAAAACAAGCAGTACAATAAAATTGGTATAAAAAGCACCAAGGACCTATTCAACAAAGTTAAAATGACCAAAGGAGCCTAAGAAACAACTCAAAACTGAAATACTACCTAAAACTCAAAATTTCACTACCTAAAACCTCTAAAAACACCCTAAAGCTATGCTAAAACTAAGTTTATGCTACCACTAAAATACCTAGACAAGGTCTTAAGAAAACTTAATCCTAAGTCACAAACTATCTCCTAAATTATTTACCAAAAATCACTACCTAAAACCAAGACTAGTTTACAAAATTGACCATTTTGTGTATGCATGTACTAAGCTAACCTATGGAAGTTTAATATAACTATGCTAACATGTTTCTAATGGCAAAATATTAATAGAAAACAACTCACACTGCTAAAATTGACTACAACTCAAAATCTAGCTATCTAAGACCTAAAACTACCACTAAACTATTATAAAACTCCAACAATTTAGAAATTAAGTAAAGTAGTGCACATAACTCTTATATAACTACTTGGACAACTTCCAATTAACAAAAGAAAGGTTGACAACAGATCACAACACAGAATTAACAAGCTAATGCGAATTTGCCTAGTAAAAACCTAACAAATGAACTAGAAATTGGTCAAAATGAGCTAAGACTACCAAATTGGCAAAGGAAATGTTAAGCAATGATGCAAAAACAATTTAATTGGTATAAGAATGATGAAAACTAAGCTAAAAGTTAGGAATAACATGGAAAACGAAAATTGATATATGGATGCTAACTTGTGTGACTTAGTTTATACATAACTAGTCTAGTTAAAGAACTTCGTTTATGTTTTTTTCATTGAATTAGAGTGACTAACTCGTGTGGCATATTTTGATGCAGAAATAGTGAACCAAGGGCAAAAAAGGTTACAAAAACAATGGCAAAAGATGCACTAAATTGGCTAAAAATTTGGTAAGTTGACCATGAGTTGACTTTTATAATATTCAGTCTTAAAGCTTGTACTAGCTATTGGAGACTCAAAGAGGCATTAAATTGAACTTGTGTTGAGGTAGAGAAACAACACAGATGGTGGGAAGTGAAATCAATGAACTAGATTTTAGGTTTTGAGTGTGATATGCACATTTAAGGTTTTCTAGACTACCTAGAATTAGGATTTTTATTCTCCACTAGTTCTTTAGGAAAATTCACTATTTTAGTAACTCATTAGCATTATATTAATCATGTCTAGATGTTAGAATCATGCATTTGCACACTGCTACACGTTTTGACCCTTGATCATACAAGTATATGCATAATTGGCTTACTTTTCTTACTTGAAAGTGGGGTTTGGATAGTGATTTCGTGAAACTATGATTGTTGGAGGGTCCTCACTGTTTATTTTACCTATTACATCATGAAACGTGTTCAAAGCATTTACAACACTTGAAACTCATTTTTTGTCTTCATATGCATTTTAGGCACTCTTTACAAGCCATTTTGCACTCACTTTACTTGTTTCATCTTTGATTTTGCTTTTCTATGAATTTGTATGATTCTTTGCAATTTAGTATGTTGGTTTAGTGTATAGGATATCCTTGAATCATCTATGATTCAATTTCATGCATTTTGGAAGTTTTTACCCATTAACTAGTTTTTATGTTCATATGTTTCTATATAATTAGGTATTTTCGACTTCCTTAATATTCTGTACAAACACTTGTGTTTACACTCAATATGCATCATACTTTACATTTTCAAATGGTTAAACTATGGATGGAAGCTTCACATTTATTCAAAACACAAAATCTGCACCAAATTTCTTATGCTGTAAAAAATGTGCACAAAATCTGCACTAGTTTTTTGAATGTGCTGCCAAGTTTGGTTCAACACATGATTTTGAGAAATTGGAGCTATAACACTGCATTTCATCAAACAGTTTTTTATATTTCATTAGTTTACTACAACTCTATTTTTAGCTTATTATGAAATGCATTCTAGGTTTGATTGGGTGAAATTTTGCACTTCTTTTTAATTGAAGTGGTTATCCTAGTTTTCAGCATTCTTTTATCAATTTGACTTTGTGATGAGTGCGTATTTTTGCCCTCATTCAGTGTTTAATACTAGGTATTTAATTGAATTTATGTGCTTAAAGAGTGATTTAATTGATAATTATGATAATTAGGTTGTTTGAGCTTGTGCGATAAAAATGTCTTAAAAAGTGATTTTTAGCTGCATAAATTATTTTTGGA
>Ga0209589_1005800_pt1 | contig 20826 bp, 11 predicted proteins | sample CowpeawhiteBW_FD_187525 | JGI IMG/M metagenome (GOLD analysis project Ga0209589, IMG submission 187525) | Root nodule microbial communities of legume samples collected from California USA - Cow pea white BW (SPAdes) (version 2) | ecosystem: Host-associated > Plants > Roots > Nodule | place: USA... | reverse complement strand
AATAAATAAATTAACAGTAGCGGAATGTAACTTCACAGTGCACGTTCACACAATATGAAATTGGGAAACTTCCCATTTTCACACGTTCACTCACGGTAACAGCACACGTTCCCATTCACAACAAACCATTTTTAAACTTTTCATTCAATGCCAAATGTACTGTTCATTCAATGCCAAACTTTTCACGTTCACGCATGCATTGTATTGTTCATTCATATTCAATAATCCTTCAAACTTTAATTAGGATTCATACAAATTTGGTAACAAACATCATAAAAGGAGAATCATAAATCCTACAACCTATGCTCTGATACCACATGTAAAACTTATAAAGGATCTTTAAGATTTATAATTCTCACACGATAAATCATAATAGGGCACTAACCTTGATCCCTGAGAGATCCTGTGAATATGCGTTCTTCAATTTATAATCTTGTGTGTTCTTCAACCACCGTTTCCCAATCTATCTCTCTGCCTTTCTTTTTCTTCTCACATGTTCTTGATGGGTTACTGTGAAAAGAACCTTATGGCCAGAGACAGAACCCCAATTCCTTTTATAAACCAACGTCCATCAAGTTGGTTTTTATTTTATTTTATCTTTATTTTATTTTATTATCACTTCCCATAATAATAACCAATAAGTCTTTATATTTTATTAAATCACAATTGGGCCCATCATAATATTTCAAATGAGTCACTAATAGAATTAATTCGTCAATTAATTCTAACATGTCCAACTAGTGAGGTTGAATGTGAGGGTACTGATAAGGAGGTTGGTGTTGAATTTCATGGAGAGGTTGGAGTTGGTAACGAAGGTCAGGGTCAGCAGCATAATGGAGAAGTTGGTGAGGGTCATGAGCATAATGGAGAGGTTGGTGAGGGTCATGAGCATAGTGGAGAGGTAGGTGAGGGTGAAGACCATAATGGAAAGGTTGGTGAGGGAGCTGATATTGATGAAGAAGGGTCAGTTTAAGATGTGGTTTTGGACGACAGTGATGCAGAATTATGTGAAGATAGCGATGATGGGTTTGTGATGGATGATGGACCACGAAGAAACATTCAGGACATTCTTAATAGATGGAGACAATTTGTTGAAAGATTTAAGCTAAGTTCTGAAACAGGGGTTGAACACATAGGACCTGGCGGTTTTGAGGCAAATAAAATGTTGAAGACCATGAAATAGATGAAGAATATAGCAGCAAAGATTTAGGAAGTGATGTTGAAGGGAAGGAAAATTTCTCAAAGTTCAAAAGTGATGATATGTGTAAGAACTTCAGGTTCAAGCTTGGAATGGAATTTTTTTCATTGAAAGAGGCCAAACAAGCAATTAGAGAGCATGCGGTTTTGAATGGGAGGCAGGTTGAATTTGTGAAAATGGACAAAGTAAGAGTCAGAGCTGTCTGCAACAAAAGTTGTGGCTTTATAATTTTGGTAAGCAAAGTTGGCTCATGTCATAACTTTAGAGTTAAAACATTTGTTGATGTACATCAATGTGCAAGAGTTTTTAACAACAAAAATGCCAATATAGAGTGGGTATCGAAAGTTGTTATGGATAAGTTTAGAAATGTTGGTAATATGTCAGCAAATGAAATTATGGATGACATTAAGAAATCACACAATATTGGAATTAGTCCATGGACAGCTTTGCAAGCTAAGCACAAAGCACTGGATGTACTAGAGGGGGATGTTGCTAAACCAACTCACAACAAATTTTAGCTCCATCATACAAGACACCTGCTGGAAGGCCAAGAAAATTAAGAAGGAGGGAAGCAGATGAAATTGTCAGTCACTCAAAAATCAGCAGAAGAAATTTGAAGATGAAGTGCACAAGATGTGATCAATTCGGTCACAACATAAGAGGATGCAAAAATCAACCAAAAAAATGACATGGGTAATACTATTTTATATTAGATCTGACCTTCATTTAGTTGTCATTAATTGTTGAAAGTAATGCATATTTGGTGTTCTTGAAAAACAGGGGAAAACCATGATCAGGAAGCAATCTTCAAGAAGAAAAGGACCTGCAGGTACAAGAATTGCTCCACCCATGAATACCAGCAAGAATAGTTCCACCGACAACACTCCAGGAGCAAGGACGAGAGGAATGGCACCAACTTTAGGTTCTCAACCTAGCTCCAACAACCTCACTGCCTAGAGCATGTGAATGTCTAAAGACTTTGTATTGTAATGTGAAGTGGACCACACTTTTGTAATATGAAGTGGTCCACACTATTATTGGGTGAAGTGTTATAGAATTGTGGTCCACCGCTTTTGATGTATTATTGTATTTTTTGCTTTTAAATATTGTGGTCCAACTTTTGATACAATACTTTATGTCACCACTTTGAACAACTTTTGTTAATTTACCATATTTTAATGTTCAAAAGTTATGACTTGTGCCAACATTTTATGTCTTTTAGTGGTGAAATCAGAATTGAACAAATTTTGTTATTTTACCATATTTTAATGTTCAAAAGCTATGACTTGTGGCAGCATTTTTTCGGTGCTTTAGATCCAATACATGTTTGACATGAAAGAATACGTCGTGGTTTAATTTACATGCGTATTGTTCGGTTAATTGAATTCAGCAGATCATAATGTAGTAATGGGTACTAAATCAACTCAGTTTTCTAGCGTTAAAATAAAGAAGAAGGTGAAACTGATTGTCAAAAAACAGAACTTAAACACTAATGCAAGGGTCTGATACATAGTCAAATACAATGACAACAAGCTATTAAAACACAAACTCTGTCAATTAACCGAACAATTCCTCTTTAAACAGAAAATTACACAAAACATTAATGTCAAAATCCAAGCCACGACGAAAAAATAAAATTGTATCTTCCCTGCTGCCATCTCTGCCTCTAATTTCAACTTCAACTTGGTATTTTTCTTAATTAGTTGTATCACATATTTGTCGTTAACAGCTACTAATTCATCATCTTCTTCCTCTATTTATGGTTTGTCTTGCATCATAGTTTCTTCACCATCATGAACCCGTTCAAAGTACTTACAGTTATCATCACTCTACACTTAAAACAAAAACACATTACCAAAACCAATCATAAATAATTTCTCTAACAAAAACAGAATTAGAAGAACTTACTCTCCAATTCCTGCATCTCCAAAAAACATCTTCCTTTGTTCTTCGTCGTGTTTGCTTGCAGAAGCACTACTCTTTCCCCACAACCACATAATTTGCCTCTTAGACCCGAGAACAAACTTGATGCACGAACACTCTTCGTTCCAGAACTTTCGCGAATGTATGCAAAGCTCTCGCCATGAGATTTCATCACCAACAACCTGACTTTAACAAAATAAAAAGAACTTTACCCCATTCATTGTTTACGAACCCTACATGAACCCCAAATCAAAACCACTTACCCGTTCTTCAACGAAACCACACTCCAAGTTCATATCGACTTTCACAGATGATTTTCGACGTTGCTCTACGACCTGAAGCTTATGCGAGCCTTACCTGGTGCAGATCGATCAATGGTGCTCCAACAAAGAAAGTCCCAATTTTACTCACCCACAACCCTAGAAATGTCTCCCAAGCATAAATTATAAAAATCAAGTAATTAAATTTTAAATGTTTTAATTGCAGTAACAACTGTTGAGGTAAAAAATTGCCACGTCATCTACGTCGTTTGCCAAGTCATTAAATATTTAACACCATTTAAAATGGAGGATACTTTTCACTCATTATAAAAGTAAAAGGATCATTTTTATATAAACTTTGGCAGAGGGACGATTTCCAATTTAGCATGTTAGTACAGGGATGAAAAACATACTTATCCCTAATTTTTTCCCTTCTTTGTTAATGATAATGTTCTTTACATCCTTTGTGACATCCTATTTAATAAAGAATTATAATAAATAAAACATCACATATTATAATAAAGTACAACATGCGACATAAAGTATATGAGGATTTACAATTATAGTTATCCCCAAATATACTAAAAAAGAAATATCAAAAGCACATAACAATGCCATAAACATGTATTAAAAGTAAAACAGTTTATCAAAAGATTTGCTCAACCGAGCAAGGAATTACATAAGATCAGTTTGTTCCAAAGGTGCTCAAAAGAGAATAACTAAAACCTAGTTTAAACAACTTCATCTCCACCATTTGAACGATCACCAAGAGTCTCCATATCTGCTCACACCAATATTGGTGATCATTGCAAAAGGGAAAATACCATAAGAAAACATAACACAAATAGGAAAATGGTAAGCTAGAGAAAATATTTTGAACAGGTAAATAAGTAGATTATGAGCAAGCAAGTTATTAAGCACAAACAGCATGTGATAGCAACCAATATAAGACCCTCTAACTCAATTATCCGGATACATGTAATGAGATTGGATTCACTGGTTGCTTGCACTTATGGTGGCCTCTAGTGCTCTGTAGAGCTATTGCCAATGGGTTTCACCCTATCACTCACAAGGTTAGTCTATATTTTGAACAGGTAAATAAGTAGATTATGAGCAAGCAAGTTATTAAGCACAAACAACATGTGATAGCAACCAATATAAGACCCTCTAACTCAATTATCCGGATACATGTAATGAGATTGGATTCACTGGTTGCTTGCACTTATGGTGGCCTCTAGTGCTCTATTGAGCTATTGCCAATGGGTTTCACCCTATCACTCACAAGGTTAGTCTATGATCATCTAAGGCCATTATCCTGCCAAAGACTAGGACCTCTTACTACTCTCACCATATAAATCAGTCTACTCTCTGTGAGTATGACTGATTCACAAGAGTGTTAGGATGAAACCTTGCTTGAATCCTTATTTCATTACATACATTATTAGACTAGCACCACCATAAAATCTCCCTAGGAGACTCATGGAATTACGTGAAGCATATACCATATACATATTCTCACACATCCATTATCATTTCATACCAAGTACAACAATTTCAGTTCAAGATATCCCATAATACATGCATAGTCACATACTTCATGCTTTCTCAAGGAGTATATCAACCATAAATTAAATAAGAGAATTAAAACAAGTCTTCACTATTCTCACTTAGGCTAGAAGGTCCCGCTCAAGCGACAGGGTCCCCTCGCTTAAGTTAGAACCATCTCGCCTGGGCGAGAACTCAAACAACAAGCACAGTGCACATCTGCGAGTTATCGCTTAAACTAGACTTTCTCGCTTAGGCAAGACTCCTCTCGCTTGGGCAAGAATCTAGTTCATCCTCATACAAATACAAACATCAACCAGACATTTTAAACATGAATCAAAACCAAAAACAAGCAAGATACTTTAAAAATGTTAAAAATTTTAGCTTCCCTTACCTTGAAACTGGAAAACAAATTTACGGGAAGAGAGCCCTAACGAAAACAACACCACAACTCCAAAAACATACTAAAGAGTTGAAAAGTATGAACACAAGGACAAAAATGAGGCTCTAAGGAAGAACCCAAAACTAAACTAATTCAATCGAACTGGAAAAGTAGGAAAAGATGAAGGTTTAGAGTTCAACTTACATGGAGGGATGAAATGTTCAGTTTGATCCATGTGGAAGTTAACAACAATCTTAGCTTCAACCTCTATTCGAAGGAGTGGTAGCACTCTGTTAGAGAGAATGGATAATAATACCTGTGAGGAGTAGAGGAAATTGGGGGAAAAAGTAGAGTGGGAAAGCTGAAAAGTTTTTCTGAAAATGAGAAAGCTAGTGGGCTGACTTTGGGCCCCTTTTTAATTAAACTGGGCCCATACATATGAATTAAAAAGTGGGCCTTACATCCTTCAATCTTCTTTTTACTTTATCAATCACTTGTTTGTTTACAGGATCGAAGTTCAGGACAAATGATTGACATTGGATGTCTCAAGGTCTTTATCATCTACGACATTCTGCACATGTTGGCCCAATTATGGATTCTCCATCTCTCCTTCATGCTTAACTAGATCATCCAAGTTTTGCCAAAATGTAGTAGTTTGTTCCTAATATGTCCAATTTATCTAATTTGTCATTTGAGTCGTGTCAAATAGGGAAACATATTCATAGATCATTTCCTCGTAGTGTCTCACCACTTGCTTCATCCCCTTTTGTCTTAGTTCATTCTAACAATTGGAGACCCAACTATGTTAAAAATAATATAGGATTTCAATATTTTATTACTTTTATTGATGATTATTCAAGATGTATATGATTATTTTTAATGAAAAATCGTTTTAAGTTATTTTCTATGTTTAAATCCTTTTATAATGAAGTCAAAAATCAATTTGGGATTTCTATTCGAATTTTACGCAGTGATAATGGTCATGAATACATTTAACATTCTTTTAAACATTTTGTGGCTTCTTACGGTATTCTACACCAAACCTTGTGTGCTTATATACCTCAACAAAATAGAATGGTTGAGCATAAGAATAAACATCTTGTTGAAACCACTCACAATTTTAATTCATGGTAAGGTTCCTCGGTATTTTTTGGGTGATGTTGTTCTCACTGCATGTTATCTTATTAATCGTATTTCATCTTCTGTTTTAGATAAAATGAAAACTCATTCTACTTTGTTTCCTTATGAACCTCTTCACCTCTTACCTCTAAAAGTTTTAAGGTCTACATGTTTTGTTAATAATTTTAGTCATAGTCTTGATAATTATTTCCTAGGTCGCACAAATGTGTCATTTTAGGATTCACTAGATCACAAAAAGGATATAAATGTTTCTGTCTTTCTATTAACCGCTTTTTTATTTCAACTAATGTGACATTTAGATAGTCTTCTCTCTACTTAGTCTCTTTATTCTTCGTGTGTGTCTTCTTCTACTATAGTCAATGTTTCTATTATTTATGATCCTCATGTTGTGTCATGTTCACCTTCGAATTCTCTACCTCCACCAATAGTGATGGTGAATGGCCTAACCACAACTAGAAGGATCCAAGAAGATTGGGCTTCACCTTAGTTGAGCAGGCCTAAGTTGATGTTCATCTAGGCTAAGGAAGATGTGAAGATTTAGTCTAGGATTCTTTTGTAAATATTAGAGGAGTAATATTTTGGGCTTTGTATTATGGCCCTAATAGTATAGGATTTTATTTAGGCCTTGTATTTGAGCCATAGTTTGGGCATAGAAGGAGTATTATGGGCTTGTACCTATTGTAATTTCGGCTTGAATTTGAGTTAAGAAATGTTGCTCATTTGTATGCACAACTCTCTTGTTTGAGCACACCTTAGAGTAGAATCCTCTCTAGAATACTCTAGCTTTCTACTTAGGAGTTGGCTTCACCTCTATATAAGAAACCTCACTTAAACCGAACTAAAACACTTCATCCTCTTCTCCATTTCATTGCTTATGCATTAACACTCATCCATGGAGACTTGATCACTGACTCAAGTCTTTAAAGAGCTAGGAGGAAGGCCATTAAATCCTTCAGGTGTATAACAGTGACAACATTCTCATCATTCACTAGATGACTAACTTTTAGTGCCTAATCCAGTATTTCCTCCATCTTCAACAAATGAGTCTGAACTTCCAAATGCTCTACCTGTAATTACTTTGAGTTACCATAAATTATCTCAATCTTTTTATAACTACCTTTTGTCTATTTCTACTATGTCAATTCCATAATTTGAAGGTGATGTCTTAGCCCATCCTAGTTAGTGTCAGGTCAAGCTTGATGAAATCAATACTCTTTACAATATTGGAACTTGTGAGCTCGTCCAATTACCATATGGGACCGTTGTTGGTTCTAGGTGGGTCTTTGCCATCAAAGTTGGTTATGATGGTACTATTGATTGTCTCAAAGCTCGTCTTGTGGCCAAAGGTTACACACAAATTTTTGGTTTGGACTATGGCGATACTTTTCTCCAATGACAAAGATGGCTTCTATTCGCTTAATTATAGCAATCGTTGCTCTGCAACAATGAATTTTTTACCAACTAAATGTCAAAAATGCTTTTCTTAATGGAGATTTGTAGGAAGAAATTTATATAGAGCAACGTGTAGGTTTTGTTGCTTAGGGGGAGTTTTTTGGAATAGTACGTTGTGTCCACAAATCTTTGTATAACCTGAAATAGTCTCCTTGGGCTTGGTTTAGAAAATTTAGTTGTGTTGTTCAACAATTTGGTATGACTTGTAGTGAGGCAAATCATTCAGTCTCTTACCGTCATTCAAGTGCTGGGTGCATCAATTTAATAATATATGTTGATGATATTGTTCTTAGAGGAAGTGGGCACCATGCATCTCCTAGATGAATCAACATATTTGTCACCACTTTCAAATCAAATATCTTGGTAAACTCAAGTATTTATTAGGGATTGAGGTAGCATAATTCAAATATGGTATTGTTATATTTCAAAGGAAGTATGCATTGGATTTGAAATAGTCTCCTAGGGCTTGGTTTGGAAAATTTAGATGTGTTTTTCAACAATTTGGTATGACTCGTAGTGAGACAGATTATTCAGTCTTTTACCGTCATTCAAGTGTTGGGTGCATCAATTTAATAATATATGTTGATGATATTGTTCTTATAGGAAGTGAACACCATGACATCTCCTAGATGAATCAACACATTTGTCACCACTTTCAAACCAAAGATCTTGTCAAACTCAAATATTTATTGGGGATTGAGGTAACGCAATTCAACAAATATGGTATTGTTATATCTCAAAGGAAGAATGCATTGGATTTGAAGGAAACTGACTTAATGAACACAAAATCTATTGACATAGAAATGGATCACAATACTAAATTCCTCCCTAATCAAGGAAAGACTTTTTTAGATCTTGAGAAGTGCAAAAGATTAGTTGGAAAATTGAACTATCTTACAGTTACTCATCTTGACATTTCCTTTGCAATTAGTGTGGTGAGTCAATTTTTTAATTCCCCATGTAAATATCATTGGAAGATAATCATTTATATATTAAAGTACATTAAAGGACTCTTGGAAAATGTTTGCTACATGGTCATAATAATAATACTAAAGTTATTTGTTATTCAGATGCTGATTGGGCAGGATCTCCTTCTGATAAAATATCTACTTTTGAATAATGTGTTTCCATTAGAGGTAACTTGATTTCTTGGAACAACAAGAAATGAAGTATTGTGGCAAGATCTAGTGCAAAAGAAGAATATAGAGGTATGACATCGACCACTTGCAAACTTGTTTAGCTTAAACAATTACTTAAGGAATTGCAAGTTAGAGATGTCACTCGAATGACAATCAAGTTACTCTCCCTCCATATTACCTCTAATACTATGTTTCATGAAAGGACCAAGCACATTAAGATTGATTGTCATTTTATTCGGGAAAATATTATATTTGGAGACACAAGACTAAGTTTGTTAACTCAAGTGATCAATTAGTATATATTTTTACTAAGTCTTTACAAGACCTAGAATCTATAAAAAATACAATACAAAAAACACAAATAGCAAAATCCAAACACATGTCATTATCTTAATCACTCCCCGCTCAACTTTCCATTTCAAAATTTGATCTTTCTTACCTCTTTAAGTAGTTTTTAATATAAAATAATAAATCAATACATGTGGCATCTTCTTTGCTTGCCACGTGTACAATTTCAAAATATCACTTTTCTTTCCCTCCAAAACTATTTTCTCTCTTTATTTTATAACCTTCTATAATAACCACTAAAACCCTAGTCATTCAATAAAAAGGAGACCCTCTCTTATTTTTCTTTCACTCTACTCTCATCTCCTCCACCCCACTAATCTGTTCTTTAGCCCTACCATGTCCTCTAAAACCCTAACCATTCAAAAAAAATATAAATTGATATGTTCTATCTCTTTTTGTCTCACTCGATTCTCCTCCATCGTTTGCCCATCTTGCGCTCTTACCATGGTATTATATTTTCGTTTCTATTTTTGGAGGATTGTAATGTGTTTTGTTTAAATGCTAATAATTTTTTTCGTTATTCATTAGTGATTCATTGTTTGTGTCTCTGTATGATTTTCCCTATGTTTTTTTGGTTTTAATTAATGGATTAAATTTCTTCACTGTTTTAATTTTTGTCTATATTTTTTTTAGTTTTGAGTTCACTGCTTACAGTTTTTCACTTGTTCCATTTTTTTTTCATTCTCTGTTTTTATAACTCTGAATTCATATATTTCTTCATTGTTTTCATTTTATTATTTTTTTAAGGTTTTTTTTATCTTTTTTCTGTTGTATATATTTTGTATTTTATTTTATTTTGTACTGAGTGTTGATTCTGAGATATCTCTTTTGGGTGGATGTTTTGCATGTTTCTTTAGTCTATCAGCCCTTTTGAGGGAGTTTTGATTCACCAAATTTGCATGTTTTCTTTTGTTGTGCTTATTTATATTTGGTTTTTGTATGCATGGGTGGTTGATGAGTTGTTAACATCATTTGATTGTCAATATGAACTTCATGCCACCTACAACTAAAAACCTCATTTTTAGCATATAAAACCCAATTGTTTACCCATTTTCTTCTTGTATCTCTTTGTGACATGAATTTTGATTTTGTTTTCTTCTTTTATATTTGTACAACTTCTTATCTACTAATTCCACTCTTTGCATCTCCTTCTTTTAAGTGTTTTGACAGATTTCATGCCTTGAATATGATATTGCCTGTGTGTACCAATTTTTTTATTCTCATTTCTAGTTAGTATGTTTTACGTTCTATTTGAGTTGATGTTGTTTTTATTCTATTTATTAAATTTGTATCATGATTAGAAATGTGTTTCTTTTGCCTAATTTTGTTTAAGGATTATTTATTTATTTTAGTTGGTTTTATTAATAATTAATCTCAAAATAAACCTTACAATTTTATGAAAAAGTTGAATCTCGAGAAACAGAAAGAGACTTGAGACTTCAAATACAAGAAGTCTACAATCGAGTTTACTTTCTTAACAGCCAGAACCAGATTTTATTTTTTAACTCATTTTATACACACTTTTAGTAGTTATACACACACACACATACATACATATATATATATATATATATATATATATATATATATATATATATATCAACTAGAAAATTTGAATTAGGCTATTCAAAAATTCAAAAGAAGAGAAAAAGTTGACGCTTTAATTGCATCACAAAAAGGAGTTATGAATAAATTTATAAAAATAGATAAGAAAAATGATAGAAAAAAAAGATGTATAAAAATAATTGCTTCCTCAAAAAGAGCAACAAAATGAGAAATAGTTATTTTTGAAATTATGCTCCAGTATTCTTTTATATTTATATTTCAAAAGCTCAAAAGTCCTAAAGTTGTCCTACCTTTGCCTTGGCCCCATTATAACCTGTGAAAAGTCCTCATGATCTTTGATTATGTAACATCCCGTCAGGATATTACGGATTTTGATAATAAATAAAGAAATAATAAACAGTTTCATTTAGTAATACCCCATTTCCCAAAATTCGGGAAATTTAAAACTTTATTAGATTAATAAATAAACCGAAATCCATAATTACAAAATTGAAAGTGATATCAAATAGGCCATGAGCCTTTACAATTTATTACAAATCCAAAGATATAAAACTTAAACATGAAACTCCCATGATATCCCCACTCCGTGGCTAAGCCTCTTCAGCACCACCTGCATCAACATCATCTGCTCACGTGTACCGCGCACACGATCATCGCCAAATACAAGCAGATAAGGTGAGCTTAACAAAATAAGTATACAAATATATTCATATATATATATATATATATATATATATATATATATTAATTTCAGTATATTTTATACAAATATAAAATATTACGTTTCAGTTATATATTTCATGCAACACGCCAAATAAACCCCTCCTTAGATTTCATATCCCCTGGCCACAACCAGGTAATTCGTGTTCTACCTCTTTTAGTGATTACCCTAAGGTGACTTGCTGCCATACCTATTGGTCACAACTGATAGAGCACGTGCGGGAAACCATTGCTACGGATCAAACATCGTAACGCCAGGTGGAGTTCCCAAATACGAACATAGTTCGCAACGTCCTAAGACTACCAAACTCGTAAGTTAACTACTTAGGAGGGCAATCTCTTTGGACCCATCTGTACTGGCCACAACCTGCACACTCACACCGGCAACACTCGCCAACCCGAGCTCAACTCAAGGGTTCCTCGTGTTCATCCACCATCCCAAGCTCAACTCGAGGGATGTCATTCCGAGCTCAACTCGAGGAATGCCACGTGCTTAACCCCTATCCCGAGCTCAACTCAAAGGATACGTTCCGAGCTCAACTCAAGGAACCAGCAATCCCACCTTTGAAGCTTCACCAAAGCCTAGTAGATCACGCATGTAGAATCCAACAACTCAAGGCTGCAGCATCAAAATTGTCTGGCGGGGGACATGTACCGCCAGGCACAGCCGCTTCCAGACCGCTTGGCGGGGGACGCGTACCGCCAGGCGCCAAGCGCCTCATTTCATGTTGCCTCTGCAACTATCGCCTGACGGGACATCCTTCACCGCCAGGCGAATCACGTCATACAAAGCCTCTAGAGTAGAAGCTACCGCCTGGCGGGCTTAACTCTGCCGCTAGGCGCCACACCAGTATCTGCACAATACTGTATTGGTTTGAATTTAGGCACTGTTTATTCGCATCCAGAATTAGTTAGTCACTCAAACAAGTTCAATGGTTATATCCAAGTTCTATAGTAGTGCCCACAATGCCTCGCATCCATTACAATTACTATATCAAGAATATTCACTTTATCTCATATTATTATTAAAATTCTTAGCCTCAAGTTTACCGCTCTATTTGCATCCAATGCCAGGCCAGCCTCGGTTCAAGTGACAATATTCTCAAAATCGCAGAGCCTTCAATGTATCAACAGCCACACAAAGAGAGATATCTCTGCAATAGCGCCTGGCGGTAGATCCCATGCCGCCAGGCGGTGCGTATGAGTTCTGGATTTTCCAGAATGCTCCTCCCTGCAACAAATCCTAAATCTCCCCATTCAACCTTCGTCATGTCCAGTTTCTCTTCGTTCACACACTAACTCACTCATATACAGCCCAATGTGCAAACCACACTCATCCCCATCAGCAAAAATCCCCAATATTTCTAACCTTATCACTGTTTCATTCGAAATAATCATCCCTTACATGAAATTCAAATACAATTCAACATTAAATCAGCCTTCAATAATTAACCCTGGTTTTCCATCTGATCAAAAATCACCCAAAATGCCCAGAATAGCAAGAATCGAGCCATAGACCCGCGTCGCCTGGCAGTTCAACCAAACTCGCCAAGCCCTTCATCCAGAAAAAAATCCAGAATTGGGTTGAACAGCCAGCGTCGCCTGGCGGTCAAGCAAGTGTCGCAGGCGGTTCCATCTTTGGAACCCAGAAACATCAAGATTATCATGCGTCGCTTGGCGGCTATGAATAACTAAAGATCACACATTCACACAATTTCCAGAAACACGAATTTCAGTGCAAACAGCTAAAGATCACACATTCACAGGTTATAATTCATACATTTAGACATAGAGCAATAGATAGAATGTGGTTTAGCTCCCCTAACCTGGACTCCTTGCTTAAAAGTAGACACTTGAGAGTTCCTTATAATCACCAATGGCCTCCCTTTGGCTTTCTCTCCCAATTCAGCTGCTTTACGTCAATCTGTCACACCCCTCCAAGTCCGAATTCTCTCCCAGACTATTGCAGAACAATTACAGCTCCCAAAAACCCTTCTCTCTCTCCCTTATTCCCTCCTTAATTGCTTTTAATTTTGAGTTAATGGTTCTAAAACGAAAAATGGCTTAATGCATGTGATAATTGCCATTCAATGGTTAATTATGGTCTACTTTCCAGCCCTTCTAGGATGCTTCTCCAACTACGTTTTCCTTAACCCTTCAAATTCAAGCCAAAACTCCATTTAACAAAAATAAAGTTTAATTTAGGTTCCCTAAGGTTTGAACCTACAACCATGCAATGCCAAATCAATGTCAAACCATTCCACCAATTCATATTTCATGATAACTAATACAATTCAATGATTATATTATTCTACAACATGTTCCCCCACATATAAAAATATAACAACAAGTAAAACACATAATTAACATACATAGGACTTGAACCCAAGTCCTCTCACACAATAAAGTACTCTCAACCACTTGAGCTAGTACTTTTCCACATCACACAAAATATCATAAAGGCTTCCTCTACCCGCTTTTATTAATTAATTAATTATTTAATTAATTAAATTATACGAGTCTTACAGATTGCGTGTTTCCTGAAAGTTTGTGAATATTGAAGTCTTGTTAAATATCAAGAGTGTTTACTTACATGAGTATTATGAGCAAAAACACGAGCCAAAACACTTGAGCAAATTTAGGATAGAAAATATACATTTTAAACTTGAGTGAATGATATCTTTCATATTTGATTTTCTTGTAAATTCAAAATATTAACTTGTGTGAAAAATAGAATCTTTCCGTTTGTATATGCATGATTATTTGATTTCTAGAAGATTGATTGGTTTCCAGTGATGTTCATCCTTTGATTCATTATTGATATGCAATAAAATAAACCATAATAAAGTTTTGAAATTACTTAATTTTGCCCAGGAGTGCAAAAGGATAAGTGTGTGGGTGTGATGAGTTCATACAAGTTGGTGATCTTTGAATGAACAATATAATAATAGTATAGATTTAGGTGAAGACAACAACCAAAAAAAGAGAATTAATTAGTGACAAGGATAAGTCTGATTCCCAAACTCATGATAACAATTAAAAATATATAAAAGGATTAAACGAATTAACTTTATTATCCATTAAAAAAGAAATGTTAAGTGAAATTAATTTTGACAATTTAATAAATATTTTTGCATAAAAAATCTAAAAAAATAAATTTTAAATAAAATGTTTCATTCTTAAGTTTAATTTAGGTCTCCAAGTCCTTGAGCCTCCCCTGGGTGGGTCAATGTCGATTGTCGAGACAGACAGACCTAAACCGAAAGTTTAATAATATATTTTTTATATTTCAGAAGAAATCCCATAGGTTGACCTTGTCTCATATGGATTTATGGGGTTTTTGGTGGTGAGCTTTTTTAATAGGGAGCTTTTCGGCTTCGTGTGCTTTTTTTGCCCCAACACATGGGCCAAGACTTGGCCAAACACTATGAGTTGAGGCAAATTGAATCTCTAAACGATGTATACAAAACATGTTAAATGAAAATAATAAATATAGACTACAATATGTTATTTTGAATGTAAGTGTTGAAATTAGAAGAAAAAATCATATTAACTTTTAAGTACTAAATATTTTCAAAATTATTTTACCATTAATCATTAATTTATGGTTTAAATTTTATATATCCAAATATAATACATGTGTTAAAATAATTAAATAAACTACAATAAATAGAATAAGATTACACTATTATAATATTGAATAAATTATAATAGAAGTTGTAACGTTCCATTTAATAGATAAATCTAATTAAACAAAACATTGCATAATTTATAATATCCCAAGAGCATAAGATTTAAAGTATAAAGGATTGTACAGTCATTCAAAAGAGTTTGCTCATAAGCCAGATATTACATAGGCCACAGTGCCTTAAAATAGTACTCGGAGTAAAGGGATCCCACCCAAGATAAGTTATGCTGCGGAGTTTCCATCACCTTGATGACCACTAGGCGTTCTCACATCTGCTCACATCAATAAATTGATGATCATCGCAAAAGGAGAAAACCACACATAAAACACACAAGCAAACAGAAAGGGTAAGCTAAAGTAAAAAGGTTTTATCATACAAATGAACATGCAATTTAAAAGTCAAGAATACATGAATCAATAAAACATGTGATAGCAACCAAGAAAAACTCTAAGACTCAATTATCTGGATACATATAATCAGTCAAATTCACTAGATGTTTGCACTTGTGGTGGCCTCTACTGCTCTGCAGAGCCATTGCCAATGGGTTTTACCCTACCACGCACAAGGTTAGCCTTCAAACATCTAAGGACATTACTCTGCCAAAGACTAGGGTCTTCTGCTACTCTCACCACTTGAGTCAGTACGCTCTACATGAGACTAACTAGCTCTTTAGAGTTTCAGGATGTAATCCTTACTTGAATCCTTAATTATATACTGAGGCACCACCATGAAACATTACTAAGAGGTTTGTGGAATTACGTCTATTACCTAAGGCACCACCATGAGCTCTCACCAAGAGGGTCATGGAATTACGTCCATTACATGAAGCACCACCATGAGATCTTACCAAGAGATTTGTGGAATTACGTCCTTTACCTGAGGCACCACCATGAGCTCTCACCAAGAAGGTCATGGAATTACGTCCATTACATGAGGCACCACCATGAGATCTCACCAAGAAATTCATGGAATTACATCCTAATCCATACCATAGTCATGTCTCACCAACCGAACATAGAATTATCACGCATACCAAATCTTAAGCCAATATTCAACCAACCATCTAATTGTGTTCAATATGCAAAATCATACCAAACTCATCAATTCCAGTCCCAATATATCATATAGAGCATATATGGCATCATAACTTGAACTGTTTAAAGCACACATCATCCAATCATGTGAAACACATTCATATACACTCAACTCTATCAATCTTGCTCAGGCTAAAGAGCTCTCGCTCAGGCGAGAGGAATCCCTCATTCAAGCTACATGCTCTCGCCTGGGCGAGACTGCAAATAGAGGCACGTCGAGGTCTCGCTCAAGCTAGCCTATCTCACTCAAGCTAGCCTATCTCCATTAACCATCCACTCCAATGTAGTTTTGGCTGCCTATAACTCATACTCACCATTTCACCCTTTCAAACTAGGTGATTTACCCACCACCAAATAGTGCAATGTGACTTAACCAAGTTATAGCAACAACAATCCCATACTCACTCCCTATAGCCCATTTAACTTATTCGCGATTGGATACTCCTATACTTAACCAACTTTAATACACTCTTTCATTATTCAATCCTTATGCCCAATTCCATCTACTAGATTTAAGTACCCCTCTACATTCTTGGCCTTACTAACCCACTACTGCATATCATGACCAACAGAATTGTCCTTCCTAAATTGGTACCCATTATTTCCTCTGTTATTTGTGTGATCTAGTAATTGGTCACCTTCCAATCCCTCTATCATGGCTTCTCTAAGAGCCTATGATTCACCACAATTCAATAATTTCTCTATACACTTTTTAACACCCCTTCCTTTAATCATATCCTTACTATTATAATTTATCTAAATTCTCGACACTTCATGAGTGATACTTTACATCTTTTACACCTCATTTCTTACAGGTGAAAACACCAATGCACAATCCCTGCTTAAAACCAATTTACTTCTTATTAATCAAATATCCTAGTTCCCATACTAACTCAATTATAACAAATTCTAGTACCCTATGTTCTTCCAGTTTCATTGTCCTAATCTCTGTTGCATTCCACTCACAACACATTCCCTCACGACCAAATAGTCCTATACACGAAAATTGGTCTCTAGACTCATCATCACCTGGCGGTAAGCTGCGGGCCGTCGGGCGGTACATCAGAACCCAGATAACTACCAGGTTGTTGACCTTGCGATATACCCAATATGTCCAGAACTCGATCCAGACACCAATTGCATTAAAAGACAATAATTCACACCTAATTCACTATACTAACGTTCCATGATATCATTCTCTCTACTCACGCATACCTTGGCCACAATAATTCATGTTCGAGTCCTTCCCCCCCTTTTTTAGAAAACAACTCTATTCATGATTGCTCATACATGATGACTTACCATCATCATCACACTCAATTTTCTCAATTTTCATAACATTAAACACATAATATTATTCACAAAATCACATTCAGGAGTCAAAATAGCCCACAACACGAACCACAAGCAAGGAAAAACGAACCGTGTCGTGCCACTTGGTGGACATTCATCCCTGCCAGGCGGTTCATGTCAAAATGCAGCAAAAACCAACCCAGTCTGATGCATCGCTTGGCGGCTCGGGCTTTACCGCCAGGCGATTTCTGGGTAAAAACCCAGAAACCTTGAAAAACAACGTGAAAATGACATTATTTACATGCAATACATTATATATGAATCAAACACATAAGGTATAGCTCCCCTTACCTGGATTCCTTGCTAAAACACGAATTTGGTGTGTGTATCCTCCAACCAAACCCTTCCAACATTTGATTCCACTCTGATAGCGTTGTTTTCAGCCTTACCACTCCTTCAATCAGTACAACTCCTTTGAAATCCCTTGCCTAGCCTTCACACGAAAATGTAGCACTCTCTTTCTCCTCCAATTGCCTTCTCTTTATCACTTACTACCTTAATTAAGTGTAATTAACACTAAAATGAAAATTGCTATTAAGTTTCATGTTAATGGCTAATCATGAGCCATTATTTGGTTGTCTCCAGCCCACTAGGCTACCCCTCTTGGCAATTAGGGTTTCTATGCCTCTTCATTCCCATGCCAAAATAAAATTAAGCAAAAAGAAAGTTCTAGTTTCTTTCCTAACAAGGTTTGAACCCACAACCCTTCAATCACAAAGCAAGTGCACAACTAACTCAACCAAATCCTGTTTCGTGATAATTCCTATAATTTTAGGATTACATTATCATGACTCATATTCAAATATATTATTAAAAAAATGCATAAGTTAAAATAACATGCAATTGACATACATAGGACTCGAACCCAAGTCCTTTCACACAATTAAGTACTCTCAACCACTTGAGCTTGTACTTTTCCACTTCATAACATACCACATTAAATTCCTTAAAGGCTCCTATTACCCGCATTTATTAAATAATTATTTAATTTTCTCGGGTGTTACAAATTATGTCCTAATCCATACCATAGTCATGTCTCACCAACCGAACATAGAATTATCATGTATACCAAATCTCATGCCAATATTCAACCAACCATCTAATCATGTTCCATACGCAAAATCATACCAAACTCATCAATTCCAGTCCCAATATATCATATAGAGCATATATGGCATCATAACTTGAACTGTTTAAAGCACACATCATCCAATCATGTGAAACAAATTCATATACACTCAACTCTGTCAATCTTGCTTAGGCTAAAGAGCTCTCGCTCAGGCGAGAGAATCCCTTGCTCAAGCTACCTACTCTTGCCTAGGCGAGACTGCAAACAGAGACACGTCGAGGTCTCGCTCAAGCTAGCCTATCTTGCTCAGGCGAGACTACTCTCGCTCAGGCGAATGGCCTTCAGTTAGGGGAGTCCTCGAAATAGAGAGGGAGGTGAGCTGCTGCTCTCGCTTAGGCAAGAGCTCCTCGCTGAAGCGAGAGCTTTCGTTTTGAGTGACCAACTCGCTCGCCTAGGCGAGTTCAGTAGAACTCACTACCCTCCCTCGTGCAAAACTAAATTCAACCCATCATAATAGTGCAAGCAACATGTTATCATGCAATAAATAGTATACATCAACCACCCAAAGTGTAAAACAAGTCATACGGACATAATAACTTGAAAACAGTAGAACCCTAGCTTCCCTTACCTAGAAATGCTAGCAAACTGCACAAACACTCGAAAAGAGCACCACTGAACGTGGCAGCTTGCGGAACCGGAAAAACGACCAAGGAGAACGAAACTGAGATTCTAGCTGAGTTCCAAGCGGAAATAGAGCTTCCAAACAGAATGGGAAACGTAAAAGGAATAAGGTTCTAGAGTTCTACTTACCCGGGAGTAGAGTTCGATTACCCAACGGAGAAAGTAGTTCAAACCCTAGCAGAGCTCTGAAAAGAGTGAAGAGGGAGGCTGAGAAAGGGGTTGTTTGCAAAGTGAATGCAGAATGAAGGAAAACAAGTGGTTGTAAGGGGTCTTGGGATATCCTATGGGTTGACCTTAGACCCAACAGATAAGGCCAAATCCTTAAACATTAAGGACAGAAAAAGTGGGCCTTACATAAGCGAGTTCAAATTAATTATACTAATAATGTTTAACTTTTATACAAAAGAAAAAAAATAGAAAAAATGTTGTTAAAGTATTAAAAACTAGATATAGATTTAATTCCTCTTGTGTAAAAGATAAATATAGGATAATATATTTATAATGAAAAATAACGAAGAAAATATAAACTAAACCCAAATATACATAATATGTAACTAACACAAGATATAAGATATTATAACTAATAATATCATGTTTTAACTATATCTAACATCCTCTCAAATGAACAATATTTTTAGAGACTTCTAACAAAACAAAATCTTAAAAGATTATTTATCTTGTACATTATATTTTATCCAAATTTTAAATTTAATAATTCTTTTATGAATACTAGCGAACACACCGGCGTTGTCGCGTCTGTGTATTCGCATTTTTTAATTTTTAAGAAATTTAAGATCAATAATAAAAATAATTTAAACAAAAATAACAAAAATAAGATATGTAAAAAAAAATAAATAATAATTTAAAACAAAAGAGATTTGTAGAAAAATGATTAAAATTAAATTATTTATAAAAGAATTAATTTTTAAAATAACTAAGGGTAAAATGGGTATTATGAAATGTAGACACAAAAAGAGAAATCCCATTTATTGTTATAGATATATATACTATTGTTTTTCAAATATTCATAATTGTCTAACATACATTTTTAATATAAATATATGTTAAAATACATACTAATATATATATATATATATATATATATATATATATATATATATATATATATATATATATATAAATATATATATATATATATAATGATAACTTACCTTACACGAATTGTTACATTAATTAGTTCATGTATCAATGTACTTTTTATATAAAAACATAAAAGGAAAGAGTCATCCTGTTTTAATTCAATGTA
>Ga0209589_1005795_pt1 | contig 20828 bp, 11 predicted proteins | sample CowpeawhiteBW_FD_187525 | JGI IMG/M metagenome (GOLD analysis project Ga0209589, IMG submission 187525) | Root nodule microbial communities of legume samples collected from California USA - Cow pea white BW (SPAdes) (version 2) | ecosystem: Host-associated > Plants > Roots > Nodule | place: USA... | reverse complement strand
AAAAATATATATATATATATATATATATATATATATATATATAAATCAAATTATTTACAAATTTTCATTACATTTTTCGTCATCTTTTCTTAATCCAAACAACTTCATTTTCAACTCTCTTTCCCGTAAAATTCATTCATTTTCACTCTTCTAAATCCATCATCCAATCCAAATATAGGCTAAGTCAATGAATTTATGGATCTTAATCTTTATATGTTGCTCAACTTTCTCATCTTATCCAATGTGAGACTTAGACTTACACATAAATTTTCAACACTTATAAATTAAAAGATGTTATGAAAATATATTTAAAAAATATGTAAAGAAAACAATTAAGAGAATAAAACGTAAATGATAAAACTAAAACATGCTGGATAGCAAATAAAAAAAAAACAATTATTGAACTAATTATCTTTAGGTATAATTATGACCGTGTTTTATATTCTTTTTTAAATTAATTATTCAATTTTAAGAGTTGTATATAAGATTTGAACTAGGTAAATTAGTTTAGTTTAGAATAGGGGTCTTTGTAATTTATCAAAACATAATAATTTTTAACTGAATTAAAAAAAAGAAAATAAACTAAAATAGTTTTATTTGTATTAGTTGTGGTACAAATATTATTATTATTATTATTATTATTTATTAGTTATCAACACATAATATTAATTTATTTTCTTGGGGACATATCTCACCATTATATATAATAGTTAGAATTCCACACTTATATATCATAGATTTTTTATACTCTATAATTTATTTTTATATCTCCCAAAAGATGCACAAGCACAACTTCACCTCCATGATACATATATCATATTACAAAAACAAATAACACATAATAAAAAGACTACTAAATCCAAAAGTCCTAATTCTTTTATGTCAAATAAACTTGGGTATGGGAATGTGAAGAGGGTGCCAAGTTTTTCCTCCCATATTATCTTCACCTCAAGCAGGATGGAAGGAGGAGGACACCCTTCTAATCCACACCTCCCGTCGTTCACAAATTGCTGCAAAGAACACGATTGAGCATCACAAATATATCTTTCTCAATCTGTCTGAACAATTAATATGTGGATGAGAACACACCTTAAATACAGTTTCTTTTTTCTTAAAAAATGATAATTAAATATATTTATTTATCTTAATTAATTTACCTTATATATTTTATGATTTCAATAGTATTCGATATAAATATACTTCCATCATATTAAGTTCGATTAAATGTACTATAGCATTCTAGTGAAAAAATAGGTGTAATCACACCTGTGTGTCCGCATTTTTTAAATATTTGTGTTATAATATAAGTTATTAATATTTGTAAATTGATAGTGTGGGTGTGAGTATGGGTGGATGTTTGTGTGAATGTGTGCATCCTTGCGAGTGTGGGTGGTGGGTGAATGTTAGTGTGAGTGTGTGAATGTGTGGATACGTAGACGCGCACGTGTGTGTATGTGTTATAATTGCCTGGTTTTAAAGAGGGGGTTTCACTGGGGAGAACAACACCAATGAGATCTGAGCCTAATCACATAAGACACTGACACCACTCTCAACCCAAAACCTTAAGGCAATAAGTTTATGGGTCTTTATTCTTATATAGTGCTCTACTTTCTCATTTCTGGTCAATGTGGGACTTAGACTCACACTTGGATTCCTAACAATAATATGAATATTTAAAAATTGCGGACACATAATGTCTGTGAGTTATCATTAATATTAGTGACATTAATATTAATAATTTAGTAGTATTAGTCTTAGTATTGGTATTAACTTATTGTTATTATTATCATTATTTGTATTAGTCGTGGTAAAAGTATTATTATTATTATTATTATTATTATTATTATTATTATTATTATTATTAGTTATTAACACATAACATCAAATTCATATCCTTGTGGACATATCTCCACATTATACATAATAGTTATATTCTCACACTTATACATTATAGATTTTTTTATACTCTACCATTCATTCCTATATATCTCGAAGGATGCATAGCTTCATCTCCTCGATACATATACCATATTATAAACACAAATAAACATAATAAAGACTACCAAATCCAAAAGACACAATTATTTTATGTCAAATGAACTTGGGTCCATTGTGGTGGGAGAATGTTAAGACGGTGCCAAGTTTTTCATCTCGTATTGCTTAATACCCACATGCAAGAATGCACGTGAAAATTGCGTTTATTAAACAAGAGGTATTATGGCAAAAGGGCGTATATCACTCTCAAATCTTTTCATATCAAGTAGGATGGAAGGAGTTGAACATCCCTCTAATCCGCGCCTCCACTCGCTCAAAAATTGTTGGAAGAGAACATGATTGAGCATCACAAATTCGTCTCTTCCAATCTCTATGAGCAGTTAATCCGCGGATGACAACACACCTTAATTATTTTTTTTCTCTCTTGAAAAATGATAATTAAATCCATTTATTTCCTTTTTTACTTACTTTAATTAATTTACCTTGAATATTTTATGATTCAACAATATTCGACATATATATAGTTATATAATATTATATTTGTTTAAATATACTATAACACACTACAGGAAACATAGGTGTTGTGACAATTATGTGTAAGAATTTTTTAAATATTTTTTATTCTAATATAAGTTATTAAAATTTGTAAATTATAGTATGAGTGTGGGTGGATGTGTGCATGTGTGGGTGAATGTTTGTGTGAATGTGTATGGGTGTGCGTTCCTGGATGATTGGGTGAATGTTTGTGTGAGTGCATGTGTATGTGAATGTGCAGATATGTAGGTGCGTGTGTAAGGATGTGTGTGTGCGTGCGTATGTGTTATAATACGAATAATTAAAAATTGTGAACACGCATGTGCGAGAACACCTATGTTTTTGCGAGTTATTATTAGTATTATTTATATTGATATTAATAATATAATACTATTAGTCTTAGTATTGGCATTGATATTATTATTATTATAATTGTTTTTATTTGTAAAGGTAATTATATTATTATTATTATTATTAATTATTAACACATAATGTTAAATTCATTTCCTTGTTGACATCACATTATACATAATATTTATATTTTCGCACTTATACATCATAGATTTTTTTCATACTCTATTATTCATTTCTATATCTCTCGAATGATGCACAACTTTACCCTCACGATACATATACCATATTATAAACACATAATAAAGACTACTAAACCCAAAAGTCCTAATTCTTTTATGTTGAGTGAATTTAGACCTAATGTGGTTGGAAAATGTTAAGAGGGTGTCAAGTTTTTCATCTCGTAGTGCTCAATACCCCCACACACGCATGCACTTGAAAATAATGTTCACTAAACCAGGGGTATTTTGGTAAAATGACATATATCACCCTCAAATATATTCACCTCAAGCAGGATGGGAGGAGGTAAACATCCCTTTAATCTACAGCTCCCTTAGCTCGCAAATCACTACAAGAGAACATGATTAAGCATCGCAAATCGGTTTCTCCCCATCTCTGTGAACAATTAATGTGTGGATAAGAACACACCCTAAATATTATTTTCTCTCTCTTAAAAAAATGATAATAAAATCCATTTTTTTTCTACTTACTTTAATTAATTTCCCTTAGATATTTTATGATTTCAAATATATTCAACATAAATATACTTCCATCATATTAGGTTTTATTAAATATACCATAACACACTACCGAAAAGATAAGTGTCGTGTGTTATTGTGTATGTTGATATTTGTATGGGTGCGTACGTGTTTGAATGTGTGGTTACATATGTGTGTGTGTGTGCGTGCGTGTGCGTGTGTATATGTTATAATACAAATATTTAAAAAATGTGAACATTTAGGTGCGACACCACTTGTATTTTTATGAGTTATTATTAGGATTAGTGGTATTAATATTAATAATTTAGTAGAATTAATCTTAGTATTGGTATTAGCAGCATTATTAGTTTATTATAGTTATTATTATCATTATTTTTATTAGTCGTGGTAAGAGTGTTGTTATTATTATTATTATTAGTTATTAATACATGATATCAAATTCATTTGCTTTTGGACATATCTTCATGTTATACATAGTAGTTATATTTTCATACTTATACATCATTGATTTTTTTATACTCTACAATTCTTTTCTATATCTCCCAAAGGATGTACAACTTCACCTCCATGATTCATATATACCATATTATAAACACAAATAAACAATTTAGTAAAGACTACCAAACCCAAAAGTCCTAATTCTTTTTTGTCGAGTGAACTTCGATCCATTGTGGTTGGGGAATGTGAAAAGGGTGCCAAGTTTTTCATCCCGTATTGCTCAATACCACACACACACATACACATATTATGGTAAAGGGTATATATCAGACTTAATTGTCTAACCTCAAGTAGGGTGGAAGGAGGTGAACATCCCTTTAATTTGTGTCTCCCCTCAGTCCACAAATCATTGTAATGAACACAATTGAGCATTACAAATCTGTCTATCCCAATCTGTGTTTACAGTTAATACGTGGATGAGAACACACCCCAAATGTTGTTTCTTCTCTCCTTAAAAAGGATAATTAGATCCATTTTTTTCTTGTCTTCTTACTTTAATCAATTAACCTTAGATATTTTATGATTTCAGTAGTATTCAACATAAATATACTTCCATCATATTATGTTTAGTTAAATATACTATTACACACTGCTCAAAACGTTTGCTTTGTCACAACACTGTATCCGTATTTTTTAAATATGTTTTTATTACAATATAAGTTATTAATATTTGTAAATTGATAATGTGGGTGTGGATGGTGCATGTGTGGGTTGATGTTTGTGTCAATGTGTCTGAGTCCCTGCCCTGCGTCTATGCCTATGTGAGTGAATGTTTATGTCAGTGCATGCAAATGTGAATGAATGGATACGTACGCGCGTGTGTGTGGATGTGCGTATGTATGTGTTATAATACGGATATTTAAAAAATGTGATCACACATGTGCGTCAACACGTGTTTTCTCAAGTTATTACACTACAATAAAATTCTCAATTAGAAATCAATTTTAGAAACAAAAATAATTAGTCATTATAGTGACCAATTTAGATATCAATTTACAAAATTAAAAGTTGTTGGTTACTAAAATAATCACTATTATAAAATTGGTCACTATAATGACTAATTAATTATTGGTCACTAATTAAGTAGAAATCAATTTAGGAACTAAGTCATTTCGGTAGTCAAAATTTAGGTAGCTAATTTATAGTGACCAATTTTCTTTTGGTAGTAAAAATCATGGTAACTAATTTTAAAGACCAATGTAGTAACTAGAGATGGCAAATAAACCCGTCCACGTGGGTATTGCCCGAATCCGTCCCCGTTTTAACGAGGAATCTCCGCATTGACTGGGTATGGGTATGGGTATGGAGAATCCCTGATTTTTTCAATTGGGTATGGGGATGGGGATGTACATATCCCCTCATATCCTCGTTTAAATTATTAAAATATTCAAAATTAATTAAGTAAATACATATATACATACATACATATATATATATATATATATATATATATATACTTTCTAGTTTTTATTTCTTCTAATTATTTGGTTTGTCATGAAACTCAATCGCATCTCCAATATATTTTTTATCTTATCATAACATTTATGTAATTATGTTAAAATGATGTATGTCAATTAAAAAAATTTTATGTCTAACATTTGAATATTTCTATTATTTTTTAATATTTTTATTTATTTTATATTTTTCTTTTACATGAGAATGTTTAATACTCTCAATTTAAGTGTTTAATAGCATAAACCTTTCATTTACTAGGTAATATAAAAAAATTCTTTACTTATTATTATTAATTTTTGTTTCATTTAAAAAACTTTTTTGTTTCGCTAAAATAATTTGTGTTATTTCTCAACCATTGAATATATATGTTGATATATGAAAAGTTTTCTTAGATCTCTAAGATATTTTTCATCTTATCATACCCTCGATTATACATTTGTTTTCCTTTTGTACGATTCCTTTCAACAGTTTCCAAATTGTTTATAAGACACACATTTGTTAATTTTTTAATATTTTTATTTATTTTTTATTTTCATCATGTAGAATACTATTTCGACAAATTTTATCTAATTATTTTTTATTTTCTAACACATTACAATCATACTTTAATTGTTTCACTATAATTATATAAATAATTTTTATTTACTACAATATAAAAATTTAATGTAGTTGACATGAATATTTTTTTATCACCATTAGCGTATATTGGAGTTCAAAAGATACAAGATATATGTTAAATTTTTTTTATTATATTTATTATTTGTTCTTTGCATCATTTTGATCAAGTGATGTATTATAACTTTTATTAGTGTATAAAAAAGAGATTCATTATAATTTAAAAAATTGAAGTAAACAAACATTTAAAATATATTTTAATATGAATATTTTTTTCCTTTTATATTTTTTTAAAAATATTTTTAAATTTTATCAACTAGGTTTCGCTAATGTTTGTAAATTTAATAAATGTTTTGATTCTCATGAAATTTCTTTTGATATTCTAATCTAAAATGTAAGCAATTATAATTTATTTCAAAGTATTTGACATCGAAGAAACAACCATCCTCATAATATTAAATATTTGATAATTTTATGTTTCTTTTACCATAATTTTTTATTATTTTATAAAAGTTAATTAAAATTAATATAAAGTATTAAGAAAATGGGTACGTGTATACGTACAAGATTATACTCGTTACCCGGTGGGGATGAGGATGAGACAAAAGCTTGATACCCGTTGGGTTTGGGTATGGGGATGAGGATGTATTTTTTTTACGGAGATGGGATAGCGGAACCCGTTCCCACCTCACCCCGTCCTGTTGCCATCCCTAGTAATAACCAATTATAATTTTTTATTCGTAATAGTGACTATTTTAGTAACTGTAACTAATAATTTTTACTTTTATAAATTAGTATCTAAATTGGTTACTATAGTTATTAATCATTATTGGTTACTAAAATTGGTCACTAATTAAAAGTTTTCTTGTAGTGTTATTAGTGTTAGTGGGATCCATATTAATAATTTAATAGTATCAATTTTAGTGTTGGTATTAACATTATTATTACTAATAATAATTACAACGCACACATGTATGTTCACTTTTTTGTGATAGAAAAAATAATGAAATTATAACTATAAAAATAAATATAAATAACTTTTATAATTTAATTATAAATAATTTTTATTTATTTTATAGATAATTTTTATTTATTTAGCTAATAATTTTTATTTATTTTATTTAGGAAAATAGTTAAATTTAAAAATCTGTTAAATTTAAATAAAACGAATAACTTCAAAGATAAAAGTAAAAGAAAAACACAAAAAGGAAAATCTACTTTATCTAAAAATTATTATTATTATTACTATTTTGATTATCATTGTTTGTATAATTCGTTGTAAAAATACTATTATTACTATTAGTGTATTATTATTATTATTATTATTATTATTATTATTTATTATATATTATTGTTACTATTATTAATATTATTTTTATTATTAGTAGTATAAGTAATAATAATATTATTATTATTATTATAATTATCATTATTAAATACCAGTGTAAACACATGTCCTATGTGCACACGTGAGTTCATTTTTGTAAAACAAAATAGTGAAATTATATTTATGAAAATAAGTATAACTAATTTTTAAAATTGTTTTTATTTATTTTGTTGATGATTTTTATTTATGTAATTTATAAAATTATTTAATTTATAAAATGGTTAAATTTTAAAAAGCAATTAAATTTTGAAAAAAAATGAGTAACTGAAAAAGGTAAAAGTGGGCACTAAAGAAAATTTCTCTTTATATATAGATATAAATATTATTATTAATTTATTAGTATTATTATTATTTATTATTTATTAGTATTATTATTAATTTTATTATTCATATAATAATAATAATAATTATTATTATTATTATAATAAGTGCTAGAATTAGCATTAGAGTTAGAGATGTCAACGGGGCGGGTAGGGTACGGGTAGTAGTTCTCCCGTACTCTACCCACTGGATAAATATTCGCCCCGTACTCGTACCCATATCTGTTGCATATCTGTTATGCGAGTATCCGTCTATTTTATTCATATCCACGGGTATCCACGGATATCTGCGAGTATTTTCAAAATTATTTAAAAAATAAATATTTAATCATAAATTCAAATAAAATAAAATAAAATACATCACTGTCATAAATTTTAAATAAAGTTCAAATAAACTCAAGTTCATACAAGTCCAAATAATTATAAAATTAAATATAAAATGACGTCCAATACAATGAAAATTCTTTAAGTAGTGTTTTGATCAAAAAATCCACTTTCTCCAATTGATTCCTAAAAAATAAACAAATAATAAACCTCAATTGCCACGTGTCAAGCATTCTTATTTTGATTCCATCATTTGACAACAAGCATAAATGTCATTGTCTATATAGGATTTAATGTATATGTCCAATTTCAAATAAAGAAAAGAGAAGAATGTCGAGGGGTGTACTTGGAAGGAGACAACGTACTAATACTTGAAGTTTGAAGAATGAAAACAGAAGATAAGATGTGAACTTAGAAACAATTAGGCCAAAATGTTTTTTGCTAATATATATATATATATATATATATATATATATATATATATATATATATATATATATATATATATATATATGAGGGTACTTTTGTAAATTAAAGTTTAGCGGGTACGGGTATCCACGGGCATGGATACTATGATACAGGTATTTAAAATATCCGTACCCGTGGGTAACGGGTATCCATTTTTAATATTCGTTTCCTACCCGTTACGAGTTTTATCCAAGATACCCGTACGTTTAAATTTTTTCGATATCCCTAATTAAAATTATTGTTAATAGTATTATGTTATCGGGATTAACATATTTGTATAAGTGTATTATTGTTAGTATAATTTTTAGTATTATTTTTTATTTCAGTTTTATAATTTATAAAAATTAAATCTATTTTCAAATGTTGTTTTTTAACTTGAATATTTGTCATTATAAAAAAAAAAAATACTTGTGTTAACATATTTTATTTTAATAAAATATATAACTCAATATAACAATATTATTTTACTATATATCATTATTAATTTTGATGACTCTTTTATAATTTAACACAAACAAATTGATAACAAAATATTATTTTTTTAATTCTAATATTATCACTTCGAAAAAAAAACTATGTGTATGTATCAATAATTGTTTATTAAAAATTTTATATCTACATTATTATTATTATTATTATTATTATTATTATTATTAATATCTGTATGTATGTAGTTATGTTTAAAATTTTATTTTTTTTGGGATTACATTTAATAATATGTTTACATTTTATATTTATATGTGCTTTTATATTAAAATTTTAATACCAACTATATAATGTCTTTATTTTGTACAGAATCATATTACCTACTATGTCTACGTCTTACTTTAATCACATGCATACACATTCATTTTTATATAATATATAATTAAAAAGTTTAATTTTAAATTTTAAAATACAACAATATTGTTTTATTACACATGCATCAGTCAATTCTATAATTTAAAACAAATAAATTCATATTTAAATATTATATTTTATTGTTATCATTTTTAATATTGATATTATTATTATTATTATTATTATTATTATTATTGTTATTAATAGTATTGTTATTAGTTTAATTATTATTAGTATAATTCATTATTATTATTAGTTGTATTTTCTATAATTCATTATTTTAACATAAAAAAAATTAATATTAAAATATTATTATTTATTTTTAATTATTTTGTTATAAAAAATTAATGATAATTAGTTATTCAATTTTTCTTATGTTATAAAACTTATTATTTAGATATTATATATATATATATATATATATATATATATATTTCATTATACATCAATATAACACTTAAATATAATCATATAAATAAAATATTTATTTAAATATAATAATAATAATTATTATATTAAGGTTCTTAATTCAATTTTTTTAATAAAATAACAAACAGTCCATTCGCCCGTTCTAAGACTATGTCTAACTTGTGATTGATGTGATAGTGGGTTTTCTATCTTGTTGACTTATAAATTGAAAAAACTAATATATTAATTATATTTTATCATTATTTTGTCTGGAAAAAAGGCATTGAGATACAAGTTGCCTAGTGCTAATTATGTTAAAGAGGTCCATCAAAATAAGTCCCTAGAGTATTTATGTCATTAGAGATTTGCTTTACATACTTCGTTCCTTTTATCAAATTCATTCTTATTGGAAGTACAGAGACGGGTTTAGACAAGAATAAAGAATAAAGAACAACAATAATTTGGACACGCTTATTATTTTATCAACGCTGTCATTTTATGTACATTTTTAATAATTGTAATTTTGCCTTATTTTAGGTAATAGATTACTAGAACATATATTTATATTGATGACTTATGGATGAAGAATATGAATTTTCTTGTCGTAAAACTTATCGATGTTAAATTGAATGCTTTGAAATAAAATAAAATCTAAATTAAGAATAAAAAAAATAAAAAATCACATTAAATAAACCTCAGAATATTAAATTAAAATACTAATTCAGTAAACATCTTTATTTTATAAAAAAAGTTCACAAACGTTGAATTGATTGCATAATGAATGTTGAGAGACTTGAACTATACTCTACCCTGTTTTTTCTCTGATACGAAAATCCAAACCAGTGTTAAAATGGTAAGTATTATTTCGAAAAGCCACAGTAATTACTAACTAGTGGACATTAGGTCACCAACCATAACGAAAATATGCGCGGATGTATAATACAATTCTAATTTATAATTAAATATTAAGCAATTTGTCTGCTAGCAAAATCTTCATCATCAATCTAAATTTTATATTCTTTCTTTCCTATCATAAATGATAAAAATTAACTCTATCTATCACTTTTCGCGTTACTCTTTTATAGTTTCCTTTCTCAACGAATGAAAATTTCTGAAGCTCAGAACTGAAGTTTAACCCTAATTAGCATCAGAGACGACTCTCCGAGGCCTCCAATACTTTGAAGCACAAAGATAGTTTGATGATCACATTAATCCATTAAACTTTTAAAAGTTTCATAAACTTAATTTTTATATGAATACGTAAAGTCGTAATATTTTGAGGGTTTGATCACATTAACTTTCTACGTACCCGTGGTCCCACCCTTACATTATACATGATTTTACGATCATCATCATCATCAACCATTTGTTCACATCGAAAATAATTATTTTTGATAAAATAATAATACACGAGAGACCCAAGTACATAGGTGTGATTATTTGAATGGAAGTATAAATAAATTAGTTATATTATTTGTTTGCACCTATTTAACAACTTTATATAATATTTTTCTCTTCGTATCAATCGCTTTATCTTATATATATACATGTTTTCTCTTTCCATTTTTTTTATAAAAGAAACTGTACAGACACAATTTTTTTTTTTAAATAGATTCTGAAGAACGAAAGACGATGGTTAAAATACCAGCTCCTCTCTGTGTGGTTTCCAATTCTTCCACAAGTTTATGGTGCTTCAATTTTTAATTAATATTTTGAAGGACTCAAGTCTTCGGTTCTCTTCTTCACTTCAACGATACCTTTCAATAAAATATTATCAGCCATATTAGTTGACACTAGTGTACAAGGGTTTACCCCGTAGCACTCTTTCAAATATTAATTATTTGTAATCATCCAACAAATAGAATTGAAATTGATCATCGTAAGATTTTCCATTTACATTCAACGTGTTATTTGAATTAAAATAAATCGTAATATTAAAAAATACATAAAATGAGGAAAGGAAATTGAATTCCTTTACCAAAAGTTGGAAGTTTTGTGTCGTTCTTGCTCGAGGCAATTACTCTCTCTTTCGCTCTACCTTCCTCCTTTATATAAACATAATTATTATCATCATTCTTATAAGCCTGCACTAAACATTGGCTTTACTTGAAACTGTGGTCAGTTAAACCGCAGAGAGAGGCATAGAAGGAAAACATGGGGAGAGCTCCTTGCTGTGACAAAGCCAACGTGAAGAGAGGTCCATGGTCGCCTGAAGAAGACCAAAAACTCAAATCTTACATCGAAGACCACGGCACAGGTGGCAACTGGATAGCTTTGCCCCACAAAATAGGTACCTTCATCTTAATTTTCATCAACCATCAATACAAATCAAACTTATAAATTTATACTTTTCATTTTTTCTTTATGTTGGAGTGTTGATTTGTTTTTGCTGCGTGCATGGTATAGGTCTGAAAAGGTGCGGCAAAAGTTGTCGTCTCAGATGGCTGAACTATCTTCGACCGAACATCAAACACGGGGGTTTCTCAGAAGAAGAAGACAACATAATTTGCAGCCTTTATGTTAACATTGGAAGCAGGTAAATTCATTATTCATCTCCACATAGTCAAAATACCAACTCCTCTCCCCCTCTTATTATGCCAAAGTTCGACATTCTTTTACAAGAATTAGCGAGGACAATAATTGAGGATCAAACTCACGGAGACTACAATACCAGATGATGAACTATAACACTTAATGTTAGAAGTGAGTCACAGAAATAATGATGCGTTTTTATATATGCAGGTGGTCAATTATAGCAGCACAATTACCAGGGCGCACGGATAATGACATAAAGAACTATTGGAACACTAAGCTGAAGAAGAAGCTACTGGGGAAGCAAAGGAAGGAGCATCACGCTCAAGCTCCAAGAGTTGGTGGCCTAAAACAAGAGATCAAGAGAGAGAGTGAAGATTTGATGTTACCTGTGGGAGTTATTAGCCGAACTCCTCATTGGCCACATGAACAGAATTCTTGGCCCATTCCAGTGCCAAATGCTTACTCTGATCTCAACAACCAACAATCATCGATCGTACACATCCCTGACAGAACGGTCACTGCCACCATGAACTCACAATACTCATCATTTCACACTTCCTTAATAACACAAGACCAGCTATATCCCTCCACAGTGAACATGATCACCACGGACACGTGTCACACATCAAATGTGTTTCAAGGGTTTGGGAACTTCTCCAGTGATTTGGCCTGTGTGAACCCGCAACAAATAGATGGATCAGAACGGTTTATGTATGGAATGGAGTCAATGGAAATTGGCAATGGTAGCACAAACACGACTTCAACGGAAAGCACTAGTTGGGGAGATATAAGCTCTTTGGTTTACCCGCCTTTGGTTTCTAACTATGAAGCTTGCCAACAAAGAATAATACCTCAAGATGTTACTTTCGAGGGGTCTAGTTACTTCGCGATGCAAACTCAATAACAACTCCCTACCTGGGGTTTTTTCTATAAATTTTATCGTTATAGCTCAGAAAAAATGTATCCAACAAAACCCTAAAGAGTTCACTTTAGCTTAGAAATTTTCTCCTTTTTTTTTGTTGTTTCTTGTTTTGTTCCAACTGCTTGTAACTTCGAATAGCCGCGTTAAGATTTTTTTGAATAAATTTCCCCCGCGTATTCTTAGAACTTAATTATATGTAAATTAAATATCAGGTTTTGAGAAAAAGTAACATGAACTCTTCTTGTCCTCAATTTCTTTATTACGTTATTATATATGTTTATAGACTTATCCACTTTAGAATATTCTAAATTGACAAGATATGTGTAGAGGCAAGGCGAATCAGTTTCTCCCATAAATAGTGAAGGAATTGTGTGTACTAAGTTGGTCTGGAAACCGTAGCAAATGATCACTGCAGGAAGTTGGAAATGTATTTTGACGTTTTGGACATGACTTGCTCGGCTTTAGCAACCAAGTTATGAAAATCTGGCTTCGTTCTTTTAGTGTTTTCTTCATGTCTGGCTTTAGTAAGGGGTACAAACAACATGTGAGTCCAACCAGCAACAACAGAACATTTAAGTATCTGTCCATCAAGTGGGATCCTCACATAGAATCTAGCTCATAATAAAGTTATAACAAAGCACCTATATTTCAGCTGAATTAAAATGTTCTTTGATAAAATCCGAAAATTGGAAGGCGTTACTTCATATGATATATTGTTGGGTTCTTCGAGAAAAGATCACCAAGGAGATACAACAACGATGAGACATGAATTCAATCTATACATAAGGGATTGACATCACTCTTAACCCAAAACCTTAAGATGATGAGTTTATAGGTTTTCATTTTTATATGATATTCAACTTTCTCATTATTTACTCAATGTGAGACCTAGACTCACACTTGGATTCCCAAAAATCTGTCATTCAAGTGAGTCTCTTCACATTGGTACTTCACCTTTGAGTGGAAGCATTCCAAGTCACGAGTATCTCTTACTTGTACTGTCATTCATCCTAATGGGACACGCTTACCCGATCCACTGTTAGGAAGACTTTCGATACACAGATTCTTTTGAGATACGGACCTTCAGCTCTGATACCACTGTTGGGTCTTTGGAGAGAGAATCACCGGGAGATACAACACCAATGTAACATGAGTCCAACCCACACATAAGGGATTGACACCACTTCCAATCTAAAACCTTAAGGCAATAGGTCTTCATCTTTATTTGATGTTCAACTTTCTCATTTTTTAGACTCACTTGGATTTTCAACATATACTTAGATATATCTTTACAAATTATCATACATGTCTTTTGTATCTGTATTTTTTTGTGTTAAATATGTTCAATTCCTAAATTGGGATTTGAAATTAAATTTCGTTTATGACTCAAATTTTGATATCTTTTAGTCCTCAAATTTAGAAGTAAATAGATATAGTTTTTTTTTTAGATCAAATTGAATCTCTTTTCACATTATAAACAATGATTCTAATTGCGATTCAAGTTTATTAAATTGTGTAACAACTCAAATATCGTTTAACATATCGAAAAACCTTTTGACGTAATTTGGTTAAAGTGGTTAAAGTGATTATATCTATTAAATTTTATATCAAAATTTGAAAAATCAGAAATTATAATTTTACGTAAAAATTTAAGGAATAAAAAGATAATTAATTCTATTTTTTTTATTAAAATGTAATGTACTCGAACAATGATCTTCGTACATCTATGGTATACATTTACCCTTCTCACTTTCACCTCGTTGTTCTATTCTTTATTTTTTTTCTTATCACATCACATATTTTACTTTTCTCTTGGTTCATTTTCTTCTTTCCTCTTAAACGTTTTCTACATAAAAAATACTGGGATAAATTCGATCATTTTTTCAATAATTTTTTATATAATACTGAAAGAAAAATATGGTGATGAATGAAGCAAATACATATGCTCACCGAGTCATAGTAAAGAGCGATAACTCGAGTTGCTGCATAATATACAGATCTACCAAAAAAAAATCTAATCCGATCCTGCCAAACACAAAATAGTAAGATGGAACGCGCCATATTGTCCAAATACATACACCCGTACTGATTAGACTTGCAATATATCATGGATTACTCATTATTATTATTATTTTTGTTTCAGTGTATCATGTTTTTTATTACCGATATTTTCAATTATTTATCTTTCAAAGTATATGAATAAAACATATTTTCAATTAATTAATTAAATTAATTTAATAAATTGTTATATTAAAATAGTTTTTACCTTAATTGCTTTTCATGGTTAAAGTTGAGGACTCTTATGGTGTCTTTTGGATTAAAATTTATAATGGTTTTGTATAATTTTGAAAATCAATCATCAAGAAAACTAAAATGAAAACTAAAATGGTAAAGAAATATGAGGCATCATCAGACAGAAAAGCAATCAAAACACAAGGTTGTGTCCATATTCAGAAATGGACGGAGGAATGGGTAGGTAGAAACATCCAAGAAGATGAGAAGTTTAACAATAATGAACCATCGTTCATCAAGCTACACATAGCAGCCGTATATATGTATGCAAATAATTAAAAAAAGAAGAAGTTATAAAGTGGGTATGAATTAGGCGAATAAAACTGGTTGGCAAAGAAACCATTGCAGAAACATAGTGAAAGCATAGCAACAAAAGAGTTGAAATATAGATTTTGGTGCAGATGGCACATTAGTATTCCGTCGAAATTACGGTGACGATATATGCAAAAGATTAAATAAGTACAAAATGAGTGTTTGATTGAAGGGCTCTGAAGTCTGCCCAAGCCACGACAAATGAGAACGACGACCTTCTTTTGCAAGCATTTCGTCTTGTAATGCGTGGAAGAAAAGCATTAGTAAACAAAGATAGGTATTCCCAATGCTTTCTTTATTTCGTGAAATTGACACTCACTATTCTCAATATATTCATATTTTATCTAATGTATTCATTTCGTCAAAATACCCCTTGTGACTACACAATTGTTTTCTCCAAGATCAACTTTCAAATCTTTTTCTTGTCCATTTTGGCTGTGCCAGGCTCAAGGATTAGAATGAAAATGACGTACGCTCCATGGAATCATGTTCCCCTTTTAATATCAACGCTGGTAAATCAAATTACATTTTAACTTTTATAAATAAATATGTTAATAACCTCGACTGTAAAGTAAGTATGCTCATGTACAAATACGCCACAAAAGGTGTGTTTGGCGAAAACAATTCAAAAAAAAGTTTTTTTTGTTGATTTATTAAAACCATGTTCAATATATAGAATATAATATTACATCATATAAAAACAAGTAAAATATGATAAAACAAAATATTTGATAATAATAAAAGAGAATCATGTGATATCTCTATTAATATAATTAAAAGCAAAAGATATGTAATATCTTTATCACCATCTTTCAAGGTGGGAATGAAGATAGTAAAGTCCCAACTTCGAAGTAGCAACTCAGAAAGTAGAAGGATGTAATGACTTAGTAAACATATCAACAAGTTTAATTGTAGAAGGAACATGGAGAAGGTGGACAAAGCTATTAACAATATTTTGTCGAATGATGTGACAATCAAGTTCTATATGCTTGGTTCTTTGATGAAAACTGAGATTCTTGACAATATGAATAACAAAATTGTTGTCACAAAAGACAATGTAGGGAGTGGGAATCGAAAAATGCAAATCCTGAAGAATGTATTGAATCCATTGTAGTTCACATGTCAGGGGGATGTCAAGGTTCGATACTTAGCCACAAAAAGAAGACCATGAAACAATGATTTGTTTTTTAGACTTCCAAGCAACCAAAGAGGTTCCTAAGAAAACACAATATCTAGAAACAAAGTGTCGGGTAATGGTATATGTTGTCCAATCAGAATCAGAAAATGCCTGAATTTTAAGAAAGGTGTTGGATTTATACAAAAGACCATAGCTAGGAGCAAGTTTTAAGTACAAAATGATCTATAAAGCCTGTTGCATATGTAGTTCACGCGAAGAAGAAACAAACTGGTTAAGTTGTTGGACAACAAAACTAATATAAGACCTAGTGTTAGTCAAATAAAGTAATTGTCCAATCAGACGTTGAAAGGAAGAAGGAACTGGTAGAAGAGCTCCCTTGTCGACATGAGGTTTGATAGAAGGATCAGATGGCATTGGTGCAGGTTTACATCCAAGCATCACTCCTTTGAAATGAGGTCCGAACAATATTTTCTTTGGTTCAAAACTAAGCCATTAAGAGAATGAGAAACTCCAAGGCCCAAAAAATATTTGGGAGAGCCAAGATCTTTAATATGAAATCTAGAATGAAGATGGACTTTTACAACATTAATTTCAACAATATTATTACCAGTGAACCACATTATCAACATAAACCAATAAAACAATAATAATAAAGGCATATTTCTTCACAAAGAAAGAGTAGTGAGCAGAGTTTTGTGTGTAGCCAAGAAGAAGTAGTTTTGAAGTTAATTTTTGACTCCAATTATGACTGACTTGTTTTAAACCATACAGAGACTTGTTAAGCTTACAAACAAGATTTGGCTGGAAGAGAAAGACCATGTGGAGGCTTCATATAGATCTCTTCATGTAAGTCTTCATAGAGGAAAGCATTGTTAACATCCAATTGATGAATAAACCAATCACTAGCAATAGTCAAGGCTAAACAGATGCGTACAGTAGTAAGTTTGACAACAGGGGAAAAGGTTTCAAAATAATCAAGTCTCTCGTTTTGAGTAAAATCCTTAGCCACCAACCGTGCTTTAAACTTATCAACTGTGTCTTCTGGTTTATGATTGAGTTTGTAAACCCAACGACAACCAATTGGCTTGATGCCAGAAGGAGGAGGAAGCAAATTCCAAGTTTGGTTTCTATCAAGAGCAAGTCAAGTTAGTCTTTGTTTTTGCCTATAAATGTCAAGTTGGTCCTCTAGTGTTTTTTAGTCTCAATATGGTCTTGATTTTTGAAAAACTTATACAATTTAGTCATATTCGTTAGATTTCTCTAAACAGATCGATGATTTATCATTAAAATTAACATTGGGATCACATTAATTACACCAACAAAGCATTTCCTTATTAATAGATTTAGTTTTGATAAAAAAAATCCATAATCTGCTTCAATAAATGTAATGAAAAAGACCAAATTGTATCAATTTTTCAAAAAGTTGAGATCAAAGTGAGACTAAAAAAACTGGAGGACTAATTTAACATTTATGAAGGAAAACAATGACCAAAAGAGTAATTAAACTAAATATTTATAGAGAAATTTTTTGTTTTCCTTCTCATTGTCTTTTGGTTATTCACAAATTGTACTCATCTCTTACTCTCGTACGTTTCCTTTTTGTTTATGAAGAAAGAAGAAAGTTAGACATAAACTCGTTACTTTTGTTCTCATTTTTCATTTGTTCTCTTCTTTTCTTGAAGAAAAAAAAATGATAATTCTCTCTTGTCTCACTTGATAATGAAATATTATTTTAATCGTTAACATTTTTTTTTATCTCATGAACCATTTTATATTCATTTTTTTATGAATATAGAAGAAAAAAAATGTATTGTGTTTTTTTTAATCAATTTTTAATTGCTTCTTGACTATAATATATTTTTCTTTCAATAATTACTTCTCTCAATTTTTTATTTATAATGATAAATTGTTTTTTAATAATATTAAAACAAATAAGTATATGGATGAAAAATAAAAAAATAGATTCACTCTTTAGAAATGTAATAGAAAAGTTATACCTAAAGATAGAAACAAGATAGATTCTACTCCTTCATATGTTTTTAGACATTGTTGTAATGATTAAATTTAATGATTCAATTGTTAATTAGAGGAACCATTTTTTTGAGCAATGTACCAATGCTCCAATCTAATGATGAAAGAATTATATTATTTTGACTCCTCCAAATTTTTTTTTTACAAGATTTGTCAACACTAAGATGTCAGGCCTACATTAACATTTGTTTCTGAACATTTAATTTATAACATTAATAGAAAAGGTTCTTTTTACTTAATTTTTACCAAATTTATCTTTTGAATGACTTTTTCTTTCAAATTTATTGTATTTTTAATATGATTGTTTTTTAAATTTAACTATTCCTTTTAAATTAAAATAAACATTTATAATAAATAAAATACCTATAAAAAATAAAATAATTTAGAATAAAATTATAAAAATTATTTATATTTATTTTTATAATTATAATAATAATAATTCAATATTTTTTATCATCATAAAAAAATTAAATACACGTGATTCAACACTACAATTAGTAAAACATGTACTGAATGTATAGGCCCAAATTTTCATTTGTGTTATACCCTTTAAAACTTCTGGGCTTTTTGTAAAGATTGACTTTCAGGCTTCTTCAACAAATCTAGAGTTACTTCCCAAAAAGACAAAGTCAATTACTACCTGTACCCATCAATCTTCTTCTCCCACTTCATCAAAATACTTTCAGAAAATGTTTTCTCGCAGAAGAAAAATTTTTGCCCGCATAAACTTTTATATTTCGAAATGAATAATTTAAATTACAACATTCTAAAATTTAAAAGAAAGATTATGTTTAGAATATATAACTCAGAATATTATTATATTTTGAACTACACAGTTTAAAATATAATTTTTTATTTTTAGAGTATATTTTAAAATATAATTTTCTTATTTTATTAAATCGTATAATCTAAAATATAAAATTATGAAATTCATTACGAATTTAATATCTTGAAATACAGAATTTTCATTTCGGAGTATTTAATTCGAATACAAAAATTTATATGGTGCATGTTGAAATTACGGAGCTGTAGGAAGAAATTGCTAAAAAGAAATTATCCCTAAATTAAAGAAGAAAAACGAATGCAATAGTAGATGTTCGAAAACAAAAACCCAAGAGCTGCTTGCAATATGCTAAACCGACAAACCCCGCAGTTCTATTTAAGTTCAATTTATTTAAATAGTAAAAGAATTACTTGTATAAAAATTTTCGCATGAGAAATATTTGGCCTTCAAAATTGAATTTTGAATTTTCAAGATGAACAAAGGGATTAAGGTGTGTTTGAAATATTATGTTTTACTGTAAATAAAGTAGTGGAAGGAAGTAAAATATAACAAGATAAGTATTAAATTTCTAGCATTTATACGAGGAAAGAGATTATAACGAGGGGATTTATTTTAGAAATGCTCATAAAAAAGTATTTTGTAAATATAGAATAAATTAAATTAACTAAAAAGATTATAAGATTTATATATTTATTTACCTATTTATTTTTACTCACTCGTTTATTAAAAAAGTTAGGATTCTTTTCTTCAATTTTTTTTCCTTCGTATTTCTGTCTATTCAAATAAAGCATCTTGTCTACAATATATTTTAACAAAATTATTCCTATCTTTCTATTTTCTTTTCTTTAATCCCTTTTCTCACCCTCTTGTTTTTTTTTTTTTTTAATATTCCAATTTTTT
>Ga0209589_1005791_pt1 | contig 20834 bp, 7 predicted proteins | sample CowpeawhiteBW_FD_187525 | JGI IMG/M metagenome (GOLD analysis project Ga0209589, IMG submission 187525) | Root nodule microbial communities of legume samples collected from California USA - Cow pea white BW (SPAdes) (version 2) | ecosystem: Host-associated > Plants > Roots > Nodule | place: USA... | reverse complement strand
CCTTCTGAAAAGTGACAAGAGCCAAAATGAGGGGACAGTGTAGGGTATAGGGTCCTTCTGTAGGGCAGGGCCTTGGGCCTCCGAAAAGGCCAGGCCCAAACTTTATATTACTGAAAAGGGGCTTACATAAATCATCACAATCACTTTTCTATACAAGAAATCATATTCCATAAGATAAAGACTATTACAAGTGTCTGAGGACACTTTTTCAATATTAAGAAAATTGTACTCTCAAAATTTAAAATTCAAAGTTACCAAATTCTTAACATAAACAATCACATGTAATTAGATCTTAACATTTAATGAAATAGAATAAATAGGTGCGAACCAAATGGCACTCTAATTTTGTATAGAGGACCAAAAGGAACATTTAGTCAATAAAAACTGCACATATACTCTTAAATTTTTGAATACTTTGTCAGAGTACAGTAAAAATTCTATAAATAAAAATAAAATTCATGACTATTGTAAACAAGGTAGGTTATATCTAATTTAACATCATAAAAACAATTTGTAAAATAAAACTTTTAAAATATTTAATTTTATGAATTGATAACTAATTATTTTTTATTTATAAAATTAATTTTTAATTGAAAATTTTCTTCTAATATAATATATAATAAATAAGTAAATATAAAACTAGTAGCAGGTATTCTATGTTACTAATTATGTGTATATATATTATTTTATTTTTATATAAAAGCTCTATCTTATTCTCTTCTAGTCTGTTTCCTTTCAACCGATGGCAAAGGGAAAAGGCCCCCCTGTTCCTGGTCCTGGTCCCTTCCACTTTTCAACCATATTTATACAAAATTATGTACACACATAATATTGATTAATAATATATAATTTACAGACACAAACTAAATATGTATAATAATACATATTACTAAATTATCTTTAAAACTTTAAAACGTATATTTATATAATTCAATTATGGTGGCCTTAATTCACCGCAAATTATGGATGGGTTAGTCAATGGTAATTAAATACACTCGGGTGAGAGTACCCCATCCACTCATATATCTTTGCCTTGAAAAAAAAAATTCTCAGTCCACTATTTATTAAAAACAATATATATAATATAGTATAATTCCAATACATATATAAGTAACTTATATATTTTATATAATATAATTGGTTATTATATTATATAACATAATAAAGAATTTAATAAAATTATAATTATAACAAATTAATAATAATAAAGATAGTTTAAATATTTTATAACTTAAAAAAAAAAAGATTTTATCCATGAACTTTGTGATAATGATCAGTATTTTTTGTTTGAAAACAGAACAACCATAATGGCGGCACATTGAAAACTTATTAATTTTGAGATATCTGTGAGACAGCTATTAAAAAAAAAATGATCCACACGATGCAACTAGGCATACAAATTTCTCAAAGCTTCACAGCAAATGGTTACAGAAGGATTTTATCATTACAGAGGGTTTTGCTTTATTTTCTACCGCCGGAATATTGATGTCAAGTTTTCACCCATTTTAATATTTGTTTTGTTAAGAACTTGGTTCCTCATTTATAATCTGAACTCTTTTCATTTGAAAATTTTAAACATGAATTTTTTATTTAAAATGATGAAAGGAATTTTTGTTGAGTGACATGCATGACTTTGATTGGAAGCAGTTCATCACTTACTCTTATGTACCTGTGAAGTAGTGCACCCTTGTTACATCATTTTCATATAGATGCTTATCACTTGCGTGAAGTTTTGTGATGAAACAATCATAAGTAAATAAATAAATAAATGTGTTGAAATTTTTTGTAACATTTATCACATAGGTGACATTAACTTTATTTCTTAAATTATCACTGTCAACATCACCATATTCACATATTTTCAGGTGTGCTAATATGTTATCATATCAACAAACCAATAGTGTGAATTAAAAATATGAAAATCATGTCATCAAATTAAAAAACCTTATTTAATTATTATAAATAAAATAGTGATCAAGAATGCATAGTTTTAGTTAAGGACATTTGAGGTCCTCTCCAACCTTCAGAGCCACAAGTATGGCCCAACAACAGTTAATGGTGACCAACTCTTCTTGTCTCTTGTCAACTTTCATTGGTCATTTTCTCAAAATGTAGGGAAGTTCGTTCCTTCCCGTAACAGAGAAAGTGATGCTTTTCTTGGCCTTTCCTCTAAAAGGAAAAATATATTTTTCAATTAGTATTTTGTTATCATCATACTCAATCATACAAAAATCTACAAGGTTATCAAAAATATATTTTAAATCTAATTCAATTTATTAAGGTAAATTTAAGTGTGAGACTAAATATTGAGATGATCCAATAAAAGATGATAAGATAGACCAAATTTTTAAGAAGTGAACTTTAAGTTTTACTCAGTTTTACATTAAGACATATATATCTCGAACGTAAGATTAGATATTAATGAATAGTTTAATAGATGCTAAAACAATAGACTTAACAACAACAAAGTTCGTTATGACAAACGTTAGCTCATGTCTCTGATATCATATTAATAATTGATGTGAAACTTCTCACATAAACAAATACTTATCATGTAATGAATCCAAAATCTCAGGGTTAGGTGGTCGAAATGCACTACTATAGATTAGAGTGCAATTCTTTTGTCCAATCTCTCTATGTTTCGTCCAATAGTATTTATTTTTCTCTTAATTGTTATTTCTCAATTATAGTGTTCTTTATAATCGAGTTTTCAAATCTACCTGCAAGAGATATCTTTCTATCAACATCTATGAATGTTTGAAGAAAAATACAAATACAAATTTTACATGAAATGATCTCTTTTCATTTGTAATCCATGTTCATTGCAGCTAATGCTTTTTTACAGAGAACATTGTGACCAAGCAATTGCTAGTTCTGGAAAAATTGATTAGTGGATGAGTAAACGAAGGGTACGAAAAGAAAGGAAATAAAATTGAGAGAGAAAAAATTGCGGTGTATTATCCTGTGCTTAGCCAAAAGGGTAGCATAATGAAGTAAAAAGAAATATTTTGTTGATATTTAACGTAAAGTAGATTAATTAATACAGAAAAGGAAATAAAACCATGTTTTTATGCGTGATTAGTTGGGCATTAGATAAGGCCGAAAACAACTTTTATAGTCTTATTACGTGATGAAACTACTCGCTATTCACTATTCAATTACGTCAACACTTCGTTGTCCAATTCTAGTGGTTCCCGAGTTTCCTTAATCCTAATTAGGATCATAACTAATCATTTTAATTAGTTCGCTTCCAGATTAAGGGATGTTCATTTTTATACGAAATTACCATTTTATGAGATAATTAATGGTCCTATTAATATAAATAAAAAGAAGAAACTACCATTTATAGTAATTAACGAAACTATTTGAACCAATTATAGAAAAAACACATATCCTCCTTAAACTACAAGATTAAATACATAATACCTACCATTTAGAACTGTTTGTTAGAGATTCTCAAAGTTTAAAGTGGTTAAAATATATAATTTAATAATCAAGGTTTGAAATGATTTAAATTATTTAATAAGCTCAGTAACATAATAAATAATGTGTAGGGAAAAGAGAGCAATATTTATTGTTTTTTCCTCTAATGTTGTATGTGTTTTCATCGTCACACTTTCTCAACAACCATTGGCACAATAAACTTCATAACAAGACAATGTTGTAATCCACACTTTTCTTATATCATTGATAAAAGTTGAGTTGCCAACTCTCAAACCAATCTTTTATTGTCAGAAATAGAAATTTTATTGCAATATCGACCAAACACAAACTTTGATAAATAGGTCTGTGCGCTTTACATATTTAATTGAAGGATAAATATTTATATAATTAAATATATTTTCAATATTAATAGTAATTTAACATGCAAATGTAATAATAATATTAATTTATTTAATTAAACATTTTAATTAATTAGTCAAATATTTAAAAAATATTTATATAATTAAATATATTTTCAATATTTATTTATATAAAAAAATAAAATATAATGAAAAAAAAGTTGTAGGCTAGTCGATTAGCTTACTAGTTCGTCTTTTGGTGAAAAATTACAAATTTTATTATGATGAGAACATGACCAATAATAAACCATACTAAAATAGATCAAACTAACTCATTTATCATATTTACTTATTAGCAAACTTAATCAAGTTCATAAATGATAAATTTGTGCTTATGTAAGTGTAGATAGTGTATATAAGATATAGTGCACAATCTTTCAAACGTTAAAAATCTTACTATGTGCTTATGTAAGTTAAGTAAGATATAAGACCATTTCTATACTCTTTTACAAAATAAGTGTAGATATGTTTTTATGTTAACCCTAAACTAAAACTAAACTTAACTGTATTTTTGGTAATTTATAAAGTTTGGTATTTTGAATTAAAATTTTAGTTTCACCTAATATTGAAAATCAAGATCACATTTTCACCTGATGGACAAGTAAGAAACGGGATGAAGGAAATCAAGATCACATTTTCTTATTGGTTGCAAAATAATTTTTTTCATAAAATTCAAATTATAAATATCAAATCAATAAAACAGTTAGTACTTACCTAAATCTAAAAATTATCCACATCATTATCATTTTAATGTATTGTCATGTAAATCTTCACTAGTTATTATGACAAAGAAAACACCAGAAACATGGTCACAATGCTAAAAAAATTGTTGTTCTTAAAAAGAGTTATTGTTAGGAATGTAGTAATTAGAGATAAGATTAAGATGAGTGATGTTTGACTAGAAAGAAAACATAGTTGAGTGGAGACTTCTGTTTTACACCTAAAACGCGGATAAATTTGTTAATTTATATATGAAGATGTGAAATTGAATCATTGCTTACGTCATAAAACACACTAACCAACCACAGTTTCATTCTTAATTCTCACGTGCTTTGAATTATCCACCAAACCAACCCTAAATTCCACTTTTGCCTCGTAATACAAAATACTCCTTCTTATTCAATTCCATTTTTATGTTTTTTAGTTAGGTATATTTTCATTCACCCATTTTTCATTCTAAAAAATAAATAACATTGTTAAACACATTTAAAGAGTTTAATACTTCTCTTTTCGTTTAGTCTTTTCTATGCTTAATTTAATATCAGGCACTAAATACCGAATCATTAAGAGATATAATTCGACACCACCTCTAGTATGTAGTAATTATTTAAATTATGAAAATATATAAATACCGAGATTGTCAATTAAAAAATATGTAACTATTTTTTTTTTTTAAATCTAAAGTTGAATAAAGAAGTAAAACCATAGCAAATTGATAATTAACTTTTTAAAAGATAATGGGCCAGCATGATGGTCCCAGCCCAGGCCTATGTGGAGTGAAATAACAGTGGGCCATAAGAGTGGAAGACACATTCAACTCCCAATTGCAGCTTATGACTTAGCTCACACGGTAATATTTTTATCGTTTTTATCAGAAATGAAACTTTTCTGTCTCTAATTTTTTTTAAAAAATAAAATTTAAATAATAGTGCAGCGTTTGCATAATTAAAGATATAAGTCGACTGAAATATGCAATTATAAAAATAAAATATATTTTTTTCTGGAGAAAGTTATGGAGACAAAATAAATTCTACACTAAAATTATGTGTTATTGTTATAGATACCTATACATTACCAACTACTATTATTGTAAACTCCTTGATACTCATTTTAGTTATTATGACTAAAAAAAATCTCATAAGCAATGTGATGTATGTTATTCTATATTTGTTTTTTGTTTATAAGAATATAATAAAATTATAAAGAGTAATTTTATTTTTTGTTTCAAATTTCAACTCTAATATTTCTGTAGGCTCTATAAAATTATTGTGTTTTTTTCTTTTATTTCAGTTCCTATATATCATTTTGTATTTTCTTTCTTTAAAAGTTTAAAATTAAAGATTTTAATCTTCATAGAATGAGTAAATGTTGGTTTTGGTTACTATATAATTATTTTTCCTCATTTTAATCCTTCTAAAATATGACACTGACACTTTTTTTTTTAATTTATTTTGAGTTAGATAAATCACTTCTGTCTCAGAAGTCTATATATTTTTGGAGATATCAAATGTTCAAATTATTTATGAAACATTAACGATTGTGATAAGTGTAACACCTAAAACAAAACATAACCATATAAAATAGTCCCACAGAGAATTTATATTTTTTTTATTGTAAAAAGGTATAAGGAAATGAAGAAAAGTGAGAAAGGAGGATTTCTGACAATTAAAAATAAATTTTCAAACATTTTGTTAACGGTAGAAGATGTTAGCAAATGATACTAACCAAAAATAAGATTTAAAAATTTTCAAGGATCAAAGCCATTTTTTTTTTCATAATAATCAAAATGATTATTAATTTTATAGGGACTAAAGGTAATGTAGGTGATAGGTGTGATGTATTCATGTCAAGATTCAAATATAATAAATACGTCATATATATATATATATATATATATATATATATATATATATATATATTATCTTTCTGAAATTTAAAATATTCTTTTGGGTCCTTATAAGTAATAATATATACAAAATCTGATAGACGACACTTTAATACAAAAATTCCATACTTAAAATTGATGTTTTATTACAAATATAATTAACAATAATTAAAAATAGTTATTTAAGGTTTTATGCATTATTATTATTATTATTATTATTATTATTATCAAAAACTTAAAAAACATGGTTAAATTTTCGAAGAACCTAAAATAACACAGCAAAACATATTTACCAAAAAAATATGAAGCCTCTGTTTTTTACAATTTTGGTTCTCTTATATTTTCCCCCACGATTTTAGTTCCTATACTGTAAATTTTGCAATTCTATTCAAATTATTTTCATAATTAAAAAGTTGAAGTTAAGGAAATATATATACGATAATGTTTTTTAAATTTAGTCTTATCTATTATGTAAATGGGAGCTGAATAATCTAGTTTCAGAACATCATTATGAAAACATCAAGGAATTAAATAATTTCAACTAAAAATGTCTAATTTAATTTATGACATCATATCTTGTAACATTATACATTATTTGGATTTTTTATTCCCATGTGAAGAAATCTACATTATGAATGTATGTTTCATGTATAATTTAAAGTTGGATTTTTATAAGTGAGTTTAAAGTCTAACTCAATTTCATAAAATGTCCAAAAATTTTTGTTAGGAAAATTTTTTAAATAATGACTCTCATTTTATGTTAGAATTAGTCTTTAAATCTAACTTAACCCCACGATAAAGATTTGTAAAATGAAATTAGTATCCCCACATTATGAAATTGTCTAATTTGGGACTTCAACAGTTTTCACTTTTTATTTCTTATATTTTATATTTTTTATTAATTGTCAATGTTTCCACGTTGGTGGAGGTTTGTGAATCTGGTTCCTTCTTTGGTTCTGAGAAATATCTGAGAGCGAGTTATGATTATATGGTTGATTTTGTATGTACCGTTTTAGAAATCTAACGCCTCAATGTTCAAGAATTCACCGTCATTTTCTTCCCATCTGAAAATGACAGAACAAAGATAAAGTCAATAAAAGACAGTTTTAAATGACCAACTTAAGATCCTTCAGACAAGTCAACATAGTAAGCACACAATTACATTACATAAGAATCATAATTATTATTATTATCGACCGATTTCTTTTCTAACAATGATTTGCGGCAAAACATGAACCAATTAGAAGGGTATTTATGTTTAATCCAAGCAGTGTGGTGTAGGTTTTAAGGTGTGATTTTTAAGAATTTAGATTTTTTATTAATTTTTTTTCTGTTCTTTTACTGTGTTTTCATAATACACCGATTACTATTAATTTTAATATTTTAAAATATAAATTTTAATATTTTAAAATATATTAAAATAATATTTAAAATATTAATATAATATATTTTTAATGTTCAACATGTCACGGCATCCAAAAATCAATAAAGAATCTATATTCGATTTTTTTGTTTAGTTAACATAATTTAAGGATATATTTGTAATAAATTATACGTTTTTTTTTTCTTTAAAAATTACCTTTGACTATTTCATATATTTTATTTGCTTTCTTTTTACTATATAACAGTTTTATGTGAACTAATCCATATATTGCGAGACTTTACTTTTTAGTTTGGTATCGATTGAATTACTATTATTATTATTTTTAATAATAGAGATCAGTGTATATATAGATTTCATTACCCAAATTTGCATCACAGTTACAGGTTATTTAATATAGCATTTATAGTCATTTACCTTTACTATTAGAACTCATAAATAATCTCAGTGATTTTATTTTCTTATTTAAAAGTTAAAAATACTTCTATTTCTTTTACTTTTCAAGAACTGAAACTAAACATACTTACATTAGCCGAGTTACATTAATAATCTTGAACTTGTCTTTAGACAATAATTAAAAACAATTTACACATAGCTTTTCTATTTTTAATATATTTTCGAGGATAAAACTGTAAAAAAAAAATTCAAATACCATTCATAAAAATAAAAAATAATTTTTTATTTTCTTTTTAAACCTCAACTTAGAGACTTATATAAATATGCCTAATAATCTTACACTGTTTATGTCTAAAGATTATTTATTCATCCATTGTTTTATTTTCATATTATAGTCATTTCCATTAGTTAGTTGGTTAAAAATCATTGTTAAGCAATCAATACTCACAAGGTAGAAGAAATTAAATCCTACATTTTGAAAAAGGCTTCAGTTCAATCATGGATTTTTTTTATTTTATTTTTTCACTTGAAGATAGAGTTTGAATTTAACTCACTCTTGCCCTACTTAAGCTTATAAGTCAATGTTGTAAAAAGCAGTTCATGACACGACTTGAAGATTTTGTACTTAATAGCTATTTTTTCTAAGTAAAACTAGTGTTACCCTACTTAATAGGGGCACTAATGAAAGTTTAGATTAAAAAGATTGAATAAAATAAAGCACACAGTGTTGTTGTTTATGTTATTTTGATTCACAAGTTCCAACACTTTGACCCATCTCAGAGCAGTGTGAGTTGAATTAAGTTCCCAATTTTCAATGTCTCAGTTATCAAAAGATCTTCTAAACTTCTCCTTTGACCCTCTCAGTGATGCTTTAGTTCATCCCCAACTTTAGCTCAATTATCGCAACAAGTTTTGCTACTCAACTTGTGACATTAATGTTCCCTATTCAACATAAAATATATATACTACCACCATCTTTTCTTCTTCGTTTTCTCTTCCCACCACTACCCATCACCATCATTTTTTTTCACCAAAGTCCAAAATCTGGGACGGGATTTCGGCTATGTTTGAAACCTTTTTTTTTATTGCACACTGTTATAATAAATTATGCCAAATTAAGCATCAACGTTCTGGAAGGAAGCCAAAGCTCAAAATGTAAGTCATTGTTAATCATTGGAAACTTAATTACGCGTATCATTCTTAGTTCTAGATTTCACTTAGTGGAATAATTTGTTAAGACTTGAATCAGATTACTGTGAAGAACATCTAGAAAAAGCAGCCCCACCAATCTGGTACTGTTCATTTTCTGATTGTTTTTTAGACATGTTTTGAATATGCCTGTAATTTTGATTAATATGTTCACTTTTGATTAAATATTTTATTATTGGATACTTTATCAAGCCTACTCGATTCTCAAACCTGCTCAGATGAAAAATCGATACATGCTTTTGCTCATGCTGGTTAAATATGTGAAAATATATGGAGAGAAATTAAAGTTAATAGTTTTAAAGAAAATAAGTTTAATATCTAATGAATTAACAAACCTATCAATTTGATTTTGTAATTTAACTATTATAAAGTAGGTTTATGGTTAGTTAGGTTTTTACTTTTATATATATATATATATATATATATGTGTGTGTATATGTATGTATAGATGAAACCATAATACCCTAAAAATGCGTATTAGGTGAGGACGAAACTAAGAGCAGCAAAGAAAACTGTGTATAAAATGGGCCCTCTTCCCTCCTTAATATTTCCTAAGGCGTTTACTTCCTACTACCCCAGAATTACTTCATGCAGCCCCTTCAATTGTAAATGACAATTTGACCTTTCCTGAAAGTGACTTGCGGAATATATGTTTTTAAAAACATTTCTCGAATAAGTTTTTTGGAACACGTCTTCGTTTTAATATTTTTTGGAATGAGTTCCAGAATCTATAATCTATAACTATATATAAAGGAGATTTTCTCTTTTGTGTCCATATTTCATAATTACAACTTTATCCTTTATCTATAACTATATATAAAGGGGATTCCTTCTTTTGTGTCCACATTTCATAATTCTAACTTTATCCTTTATAATTTAATTTTTTATTAAGTCTTTAAAAATTAACGGTTATTTTTACAAGTTTTTATAAAACTATTTACTTATCTCCTTCTTTTTTTTTCTCATACTATTCATCAACAGTTATTTTTTTTATATATTTTCTCCATACATTTTACTTTATTTTTTATAAATATACTCTTATTTTGTTTATCAACTTAATAACATTACAATATCATTAATTATTAATATAATTCAAAAAATGCGTAGAGGCGCGATAACGCCTGTGTTTACGCTAGTAATGTATAAAGGGATTCTCCTTTTTGTGTCCACTTTTCAAAATATCGATTTTACCCTTAATGTATAAAGGGATTCTCCTTTTTGTGTCCACTTTTCAAAATACCTATTTTACCCTTTAAATATAATAATTTATTAAATTTTTAAAAATTGACCGTTACTTTTACAAACTTTTTATAAAATCGGATATCTTTACTTCTTTTCTTCTTTTTTATTTATCAATGGTTATTCTTTTATCTGTTCTAATATATTTTACTTTATTTTTAATAAATATAATTTTAATTTATATATTAACTTAATAACATTGTAATATTATCACCTACTAATATAATATCACGCATATTTAAAAAATACATACACACAGGCGCGATAGCGCATGTGTTATGCTAGTACATATAATATCTTTTGAAATGAATTTTTTTTATTTTTATTTAAAGTTTGTTCTGAAAATGATTTTCTAGAATATGTAAAATATGTTTCGAAAAAAGCTTTTCGAAAGGAATGGCTTTTTGTCATTTTCTATCTTTTTCTTTCTTGCAGTTTTCTTCATCTCTTCTTCTTCCTCTCCAGCAACAGTAGCGGTGTGCTACAGTGATAAAGAATTTGATAAGGAACGCTTTAATTTTTTCAAATTATTATAGAGTGTAATTAGTAATTGTTCTGGTGCAAAAGATTTTGAAGTGGTTTAAGGCCCAACCTAAACACGTTCGGACTAAAATATTTGCCTCTGATGCCAAAACGCTTCAATGACTGTACCCAAAATTTCCTCCTACACCATTTCCTTAAATACCCATTTTCCGCCTTCAAAAGATTCATTGTTGTGCTCCACTTCATGGGACTATTTTTTGGGCAAAGAAAACCGTTGGAAGTTTGTTTGTCCAAGTTCAAATTGGTCGGCTCGTTTAGACTTTAATTATTCGGATGATATTCTTTTTGGTAAAAACGTGTTAATTTGGTTTTCGATTTAAAAGAAAATATTATTACATTCTAATTTAAAAAAAAATATTTTAATTAGATTTTTTTAGATAAAAACTTCTAATATCAATAATTTTAAATACCAATAATTTTTTGTTTATAAATTAATATTTAAATTAATTATTATAATAATTATTTTTTTTTGTCTATAAAATTTATTGTTATTTCATAATATTTTAGTAGCGATAATAAAAGCCAAATTGATAAAACCTGTGAATTCATTTTTTTTTCAATGACATCTGGATTAACAGCCTTGTGAATTTGAATTTGAGGTAAAAAGATAATAGAAAACAAAATGTTCACAATAAGGAAAACGTTGTATGACTTGAAATAAACTCTTGAGGCTTGGAGCATGGGAATTGGTTCATTCTTAGTGAAAATAAGTTTTTCTGAATTTGTAAGGAGCATGGGATGTATGTCTGAGCTAAAACACACAGTACTTTGAAGTTTGGTGTGTTTTTATGTTTATAGTTTACTCATTATAAAAATGATCCACAAGAAATAGAAGGCTTTGACCAAAAAAATGACAATTTCCTTTTGACAAATTTGGTGAGTTGACTTTTTTTTTTTAAATGATAAATATCCTATCTAATGCATGTTTTAAAATATAAAGGTATCTAATCTTAAAGAAACGAGGTAAAAATTGCATAATAACAGTTTGACTTCAAAACTAATATTTTAATGTAATAATTTTCGTTTTTTTTAGTATCACCGAAGAAAATAGTACATATAAAAGTAAAGTAATAATATAAAGAGTTAAATACAAGTTTCATTCTTATACTATTTTTAAAAATTATGTTTAAAATATATTATATAAAAATTATATAAAACATTTTTTCAGAAAATATATATACAAAATTATATTATAGTTCATTGTATAATGTCATTTATCATATGAAAAATGTGACTTACCAAAAAGATTTTCTATGACTTTCATAAAGTATATAATTTAGATTAAAGACAAGTCACAATTTCTAAAAATAATTTAATATAATATTTAAACTAATATAACCAACCAATTTAATTATATAATCAAATTAACAATTAATCATAATCAATTATTATTTTATATTATTATATTAATATAGTTATTTACGAGGCTGGTAAAGTATTATTTTGTACGCATAATTAGATTCTTTATTTAATAAAAACAAAGTTAATAATTTATCGTACAAAAATTAATCAGTACTGCATAACTAAATATTTTTTGTTATGAATGTGAAGAAGACGAAAAAGGTTGGTACGTAAATGTAATAAAACAGTATGATAAAAAGAAAAGAAAAATAGCATATACAAACGAAATCTAATGAAAGTTATAATACCCATTCAATAAACGGAAGTCCCTGATAATCACAACAACGAAACCACCTGAACACAACAGAATTTCAAACACAGATTTGTTTGAGTTAAGAAGCAACAACAGTAGTTAATGGCACCCAATGTTAGTACTCCATCAACATAAATTTTTTCTCTTTAATTACTTTTCCATATAAAGTTAATTTGCAGAGTTTGACGCAATGCAAAATTTGGTGGCACATTTTGGCAAAGCACATAAGAAACACCATTACAACAAGAATGGACACCGAACCAAAACGTAAAGGGAGGAAAAACCTTTACAAAGTGGTATTGCTCTTACGAAGTGTAGTTTTGAGTGTGGAAGAACGAAAGGTATTACTCCAGTTGCGTGCAGTTCCTGAAAAGGTCAATGCGGCGTTCTCCCAGCCTCATTGAGTAGGTGACTTTCTTGTATTCAGCCCAAGTGAAGGGTTTGAAGAGGGAGGGCCTCTGAGGCGTAACCATAACTGAGGGAGCAACAATGCATGCATCAAGTGGTGGACCCCCAAAATACGCCACCGACATTCTAGACTTGTGTGAGTTTGTGACAGCCCTGTGTCTCACGCTCACAAATCTTCCATTTGTCATAACCTTAACACATCCAACACAGCACAACACATCAATACACATAAAATCATTCACTTCCCGTTTTTGTACCACCTCTTGCACACAAAACCGAAAGCTAATTCGTCAGCAAACCTTAACCTACATCTCCATCGTTAGTATTCATTCCTTCCAGTTCTTAAGATGTTGTACATAACTAACATGTTGGTTGTCGTGTGTGACATGACATCTGATGTGTCTAAGTATACCCTTTTCTGTTTGATCACAATCGGGTCAAGGGAAAGTGGGATATCCAAATTTCCAAATCCATTAGCATGTACTATGTTACATTACATTACCATTACATGTTGTTGTTGTTGTGTGCGCGTGTGTATATACGTTTTTGTTTCTCACAGTAAATGTTTATATATGAAGATGGAAGGGTTAATATAGATGGAGATGTGTATTAATTTGTTTGGCAGTCCCATGTGCGAGGTGTTAGAGCGAAGGCAGCCGAAGAAAAAGCAAAGGCCCCCCAGGATTGGTAGGCTGAGTATTGTGTTGTGCTGAGGAAAATGAAACCAGGTTGTGGGGCTGAAAAGAAAAAAAGATGTGAAGACATATACCTGCAAGAGATCACCCACATTAACACAGAAAGCTGAGGGGTCAGGAGCAACTGGGTTCCACACCCCATCTTGAAGAGAGATTTGGAGGCCACCCACGTCGTTGGATCTGAGGATGGTGAGAATCTGAGGGTCAGAATGCTCCCCAAAGCCAACCTTGGTGTGGGTGTGGGAGGGAGACTTGTCCTTATCCTTGCAGTCTCTGTTAAGTATAGGTGGGTAGTGATTGAACCTCAGCACTGAGTCACTATCAACATCCCTGATCAACCTGCTCAAAAACCATGTATCCGGAACCCCCAGACCCTCTGCCATTAGCTCCAAAATCTCACATGCCAGCTCCCGAACTCCATCAGTGTATGCACTCACACTACAGCTGTCATCATGTACAATCCCACAGTCACACACACTCAAACCCTAAAAACACCTATATCAATGCCAATTCAACAAGTACCACACAGGCTTTTCATCAAACACCATACTGACACTACACTGACACCATACGCTTTATATGTTTCCCTTGTGAGATTGGTTGTTTGGGTAAGAAAAATAGTTGTCAAACAAGGTTTTTGTTCATAACAATTTGGGAATTTGATTTTGAATTCGAAGTCTCACCTTTTGGTTTTGATTTGATTGGTCGTTGTAGATTTATTTGAGATTCATCTGAAACGCAGAACTTTTTCTGAGCTTTCCAATTTGATTGCGCCCTTTTTCCCAAATTAATCATAATGATGAGTAAATAAATCTCAAGCACGCATCAGTGATGAGTGTTGACATGACAAAGACAGGAATGTCATTAAAGTTTGAAGAGTAGAAAGAGGTAAAGTGAGTCTCTGACATATTATCCCACCTCCTAGGAGTACCTACTCCTTTTCCACACTCCCATGTGCTACACGAATGACTTCAAATCTCACGTGCATTCCAATTTACAAACCTTTTAACACTATTTTTATTCTTACATACTTTTTTTATAAGGAAAATTATCTTTTGACAAACTTAACAAAGATTCTAAAATTGGAATTAAAGTAGATTCAAAGAAAAAAACGGTACTTTCCTGTTTTTTTTTCTTCCTTATCTTTATGACATCAATAATAGCATTTTCATTCATGGCATTCTTGAAGCAATGGTGTTATTTATGTGGCAAAGGACTGAATCTTCTCAAAGCATGCATTGGTGTTGAGAGAACAAGACCATCTGTGTTGTCTGTTTTATGCAGTACGAAAGGTCAAATAAATAAAGATCTTATTGCATGATGAGTTTTATTATAATTGGACGTTTTTAAATAGTTCCTTTTAAAAGGAAACTGGTCATGATATATTTTATTAACTGCTTTAAATTGCTAAAATATTATTCACCTAGTTTTATTTTCTTAATACAACAAACAAATTAAGACTTTTTATCTTTTGTCTATAGACACGACACGTGTTCGATTAACATTTATTTAATTCACACGTGTTTAAAATGAATTCATTGATACTTATACCAAAAATTGGGCACAACTTTAAAGTGTTTAATAACAAACACTTAACTGTATTTTAAAAAAAAATACTAATATAAAAAATATAAGAAAATGATTTTTTATATGGAGATTCAGATTAATTGTTTTGGACCACATAAAAAATTCCCCTTTCTCACCATTTGTTCATATGTGGCGAAATGAAATGAAATAAAATAGAGATAAAGAATGAAAAGTAAATCCTATTATTTATTATAGAAAATAGAAAATAAAAATTACATTTTCATTAAACTTAGCAAAAATAACACTTTTTCTTCATTAGTAATAAACCGATGAGAAGTTATGTCTCTCATTTCACTTTTTTGTTTTATTTTCCTAAAACATTAAATGGTAATTTTTACATCATTGGAAACATATAAAAAACTATCTTGAAAGAAAACATTATGAAATAAGTAATTACCTTTTATTTATTTTAAAAAAATGTATATAACTTTTCTGTCCTTTTCACCTATGTCCTAGTAGAGACAAAAATTTCAGCCTCTTGTTATTTCTATGTACATATCCATCCAAACGATACATTTTTTTTTATTCCTCTTATGCTGTATTTCTTTTTTTCTCCATCCAAATAATAACTTACGTATATTAATTAAACCGATCTCTATTTCACAATCGTAATTAACATAGTTTTATTTTATTTCTTCATGCAGTTACATAAATTCAAAAAGTTAAAATAGATAATAAAAGTTATCCTCATTACTATTCCATATTGTTTGGTTTAAAGATGGAAAATAAAAATGATTTATTTGAAAATAGAGGGAGGGAGAAGTGAAATTTTGTGATAACACAGATCTAAAGGACCACTTGCAACGTGGTGTTCTAAAAAAAATGGTTGGCACAGTGCCATCAGTCACAGATGGGAATAGCCTTCAAACACAAACACAACACACATTCTCTCTCCCTTCCTGTTGGTGTTGCTCAGATACAACTCATAGCAACGTACGTAATTTCAACCCACCAAAATAATAGATCCTACGTTCCATTTTGCATGGAAACAATACAAATAAAAATATAATAATAAAATAACAACAGTAAATGTAATAAATATACAGAGAGAAGTAAAATTAAAATAAAATTATACTTTTTTAATATTATATTTTTTTTTTAATGTGATAAGGGATTTATAACAATTAATTCTTTAAACCAGACATTATAATTATTAAGGTGGTCACTACTTAAGCTGGCAAGAACTTACTAGCTAGCCTGGTCCATATCAACAACAAATAAGAATTTATCTGGTCACTCTGATGCTACGTCGTGTAGGTTTTCTCTTTTTTTTTTTTTATTCTTATTGTTTTAAAATTATACTCACGTTGATATTTCTGATGTAAATCTTGCATGTGTATGAATTTCACTTATTAAAAAAATAAAAAAATTCTTTAATATCATTTGACAATTTTCAAAAAGATAAAATAATTTTAACAAAAATTAAGTTTTATATTTTTAGAAAAAAATATTAATAATAATAAAAAATAATATCATATAATAGAAAAAAAAGGGTAATGTCAAAATATCATTACTAACAAAAATTATTATTTTTTATTAGATGATTATGTAAAGAGAGACGTGTGTATAGATGGTTAATGGTTTCTTACATAGTCATGAGTCATGACCTTGTCACTCCTCGACTGTTACTTTTCTTATTCACCAGATCTTGTCGATCTTTTCGCCACACACACATCATCACACAAAGTGGCATGTACCGAAAATAAAATAAAACAAAAAGCATTATCACAGAATTCATCTCCTGAATTGGTGATGATACATTAACGAAGCTGAAGCATGCAGTATTTGGTGAAGATGAGAATGGAGGTACCTGAAGTTGGAGGGGACATTGGAGACGTTGTTGAAGTGAGCAATGGAGGGAGGAGAAGCACTGAGGAGAAGGTACTCAATCTCACCCATGTCTCCATTGAAGCCAATGTTCTTGCAGCCATAAAGGGGAAGCTGTTTCTTCTGGGGCAGTGGTCTGGCGAAGAAATCAAAAGCTGCTTCTTCCATTTTGGCTACAGTGTCGCAAGGAACGCCATGGTTGATGACGTTGAAGAAACCGTACTCCTCACAAGCTTTCACTATCAGTTTTCTTAGCATTGATCTTTCTGTGGATAAGTCCACAACGGGAAGGTGAATGGGTAAAATCTTCTCAGTTCTTATTGAAATTGGGGAAAGCAGCACCATATCTGATCCTAATCCTATAGAGAAATGCAGAAAATGGTATGAGAAAAGGAGATTTAGAAAGATGATGATGAAGGGAAAGAAGGTAAGAAAAGTCTAACAACTGTATGGGATATTTATAAGGAAGAAAGGTGTCGTGTGAAAGATCAGAGTGCGGGAGAACTCCATTTTCAGGATAATCTCAAATGCTATTTATGTTTTATTATTCAATCAACCCTTATTTGGTTTACTATCACATTAAAACTAAAATCGATTTTCTTATTATACTGCAATGTGTTAAATCTTGTACATTAAAACAACTATATATTTATTCTTCAATTGGATTGGATTGGGGTTTTAACTTTTATAATAATATATTTCATTTTTTAAATTATTAAGATAAATCTCTAAATTTATTAAGTCTATCGCAAATAATATTTATTTATATATTGATATTTAGTTCTTTTATTATATCTTGAAAATTACTATATTTAAAATAAAAACAATTAAAATTGTGTGAATAGTTAAAATTGAATTAACTGCATGAATCGGGGTTCTTTATATGGAATTATATAGTTAAGTAAACACTTTTTATAACTTTATATTTAATATATACTACACAAGAAAAATTAAATAATAAATAATTTATAGATAAAAAAATTAATCAATATAATAATTAGATTACACTAAGTTCTCCATAACCCCTTTTTTAAATCACTAATTCTCATTCTGTCTCCCAAAGCTGAACCACCTCATCCTTTTTTCTCGGGCACTTGCAAGTTCCCTTTGAGCTTGTTGAAAGTTCTCCTCCGAGATAACTAAACAACTCCTTCTCCATGTAAGTTAAGCTCAACCTTTCCTTTTACTCTTCTTCCAGCTCAATTACTTTGGTTTTGTCTTGGGTTTGTTCCTAAAGTTTTATTCTCGTCCTTCCGTTCATAATTTACAGTTGTTAAGTTCGTTTTTGGAACTGTGGTGCTTTTCTTTGGGTGCCTGTTTTGGTTGGCTAGTATTTGTGCAGGTAAGGGAAGCTAGGGTTTTGCATGTTTTTAAATGTTTGGATTGTTTTTGGATCTGTCTTGTGTTCTTGATGATACTGTTGATTGTGTGAAAACATGTTGTTGTTTTTTTGGTTGATATATGATGTTGCATGCGCGAGCAAGGAGAGGAACCTACTATTTTCGCCCACGCGAGTGACCTTCGCCTGCGAGAATAGCAGAAACTCGTCGCTAGTTCCTACTTGAATCGTGTTGGGAATAGTCCAAGTGTGAGTCAAAAAAGTCCCACATTGGATAGAAAAAACAAAGTAAAACACTATATAAGAATAAAGACCCATAACAACATTGCCTTAAGATTTTGGGGTTAAAGTGGTGTCCAAGGTCTTATATGTGTAAGACTAATGTCATATAACTATAGAATCATAATCTCTCTATAACCATGCCCATGACTATAATCATAACCATATATGAAAAAATATATAACCTATTAAATCGTCGCTCAAGCAACGAGCTTTTGTTTTGAGTGACGAGTAATCTCGCTTAGACGAGAAGGTGTCGTTTAAGTGAGAACTCGTAGAAACCAACAATGCTCATTGTTCGAACTCTCGCTCAGACAAGAATTTCTAGCACTTTTAACTTGAGCGAGACTAGTGCATGGGCGTGCTTTCACACTGCTATCATAAAAGACATTTTTTTATTATTATTGTGTATGTATCTTTAATACAATTACTACCCTACAAAATCTTATAAATATGTTAAATTTATTTTTTTTCCTTTTTCTCTTTCAAATTTAATTTTATATTATCATTTTAAAATTATATCACACTTATTTTCATTTTATTATATTTTTCCCTTTTATTATCCTTTCGAATTTCATTTTGTATTATATTTTTCCCTTTCAAATGTTATTAGTTGTAAAATTGATATAGATGGCAACCATATGTAAATAAATTTTTTTACATTGATTATAACCAATGTGAAAAGTAGACATAATATGTCAATTAACAAATGAAATATTGTGAAGCCCTTTCTACATTAATTATATATGGCATAACCGAGTTAATATTTGCATTTTATACATTATTTGTATTCTACAAGTGATGCAATATCTCTCTATATGTATTTTGATAGTGGTTTATAACAGATGTAACATGATATTTTTTTAATTGATGTTTGTACAATGCATCCATTGCTTTGTTTTTTACACGTCAAGACAAACAATATAACAATATCAAACACTAATTTGTGTATTCCATCAAACAATACAATATTATTATACAAATTTAATCTTTTTAAATTCTATATCTCGGATGAAACATGTGAGTAACAAGAGAAAGATGATAAGATGATAGAGTTTTGGTGAGAAAGAAGAAGAAGAAGAGATGTGGTTCTCTGTATTCTGTTGTCAAGTTAAATTTATAAAAAAAATTAATATTAAAATCAAATTAAAAATTACCAACCTTTTTGTTGTTAGGTTTATAGAGGACGGTTTTACTAAAAAAATACAATACCAATAAGACTTGAATCCAACAACATAAGGTATTGACACTATTCTTAACCCAAAATCTTAAGACAATGAGCTTTTTATTCTTATATAGTGCTCCACTTTCTCATTTCTAATAAATGTAGGACTTAGACTCACATTTGAATTCCTAACATTTGTTGCGCCGAAAAAATAGATTGTGAGAAACTTAAAAAGTAGATCTTTTGATACAAGTAATGGAAGAAGAGATCGATGGAAAAATGACAACAAAAAGCAAAACGATATAAAATGATTGAGAATTGAATGTATATAAGTTTAATATATAAACTAAAATTACACAGTTAAAGTTATTGAAAGGTCAAATTCATTAAATGATACACAATAATTAATATTTTTAAAATAAGAATAATAATTTCTTTTGTGGAGCTTTGGAGTAACACATCAAAATGTTAGCCCTCCACCACTTTTTAACAGGTGACTGGTCGTTCCACATCAAATTGGACAACTGAGGCCCAAGCTTTGCTGGTTATGGTCACCCATAAATACCAATTATTTTTTAAATTAAAAAAAAAACACTATGAAAATTATTTATAAAGTAATTTTCTTTCTCTCTACTAGCTAAGGTATTCCATGTTTTGCTTAAGTA
>Ga0209589_1005789_pt1 | contig 20840 bp, 9 predicted proteins | sample CowpeawhiteBW_FD_187525 | JGI IMG/M metagenome (GOLD analysis project Ga0209589, IMG submission 187525) | Root nodule microbial communities of legume samples collected from California USA - Cow pea white BW (SPAdes) (version 2) | ecosystem: Host-associated > Plants > Roots > Nodule | place: USA... | reverse complement strand
TGGTTCACATGAAATTTTATTTGGTATTCTAATATAAAATGTAAACAATTATAATTTATTTTAAGGTATTTGGCATCGAAGAAAATCCTCATAATATTAATATTTCATAATATTATGTTTTCTTTACCGTAATTTTTTTTCTTTTATAAAAATTAATATTAAAGTAGTTAGAACACGGGTACGGGTATGGGTACGAGATTATACCCGTTACCCGATGGGGATGGGAATTGAAAAAAAGTTTGATACCCGTTGGGTTTGGGTATGGGGATAAATTTTTTATGCGGGGATGGGTATGAGATAGCGAAACCCGTCCCCGCCCCGCCCCGTTGCCATCCCTAGAGTGAATTCATTTAATATGAAAGTGGGATATAGACTCTACATGATTATGTTTGGGAATATTTATCATTTGTCCGCCACTGCTTTCTTTTTGCTACCACTAACAGTTAAATGTCAAATAAAATCCTCAATGAGCTTCGTATATAAATTACAAACATTAGCCATAACTGAAAACGGTTACGAAGACAATCGGTTTTATTAATTTCGCCGCCTCATTCTTCTTCCTCTGCCGCAGATGATCACCGCGAAAGCACCGCCACCGCCGTGTGCCTCCGGATTCTTCCGCAAAATCGAAAGCGGGCCGTCGCCGGTGGCGGAGACGCTAGGGTTGGCCAAGCTCCGAGGAATCAATGTCGCCGGATTGTACCGAAGTCGCAGAAGCTTTGTCTCCCACGCGAGATCGAAGCCTACTAAGGCGAAGGAGAACGCAGGTGCTTCTTTGATCGATGACTGGTTGAAGCCAATTAAGGCAAAGGAGGATTCGGACACAGAGGAACGTGCTGCTGCATTTCCTGGTACTGCGATTTTCGTTTTCGGCTCACTATCAAGATCTGGAATCTGGAATTAATGTCTTTTACTGAAATGCAAATTATAAGAGTCGTTTTTGTAGATAAATTTCAACGAGCTTCTTTATACCGTGCGGAGAGGAATTTAGACAAATTCGGAATCTTATTTTTTTTATTTTAAGTTATAAATAAAAATGCGTCTGTTTCAATTGGTCACGCGCATTCAAATTCAACCATATACTTATTAGAAAAGACGGCGAGGTAAGAAATTCGTGTTGAACCATTTAAAAATTGTACACCTCAGCTACGTGGGTCATAATCATAATTCAGTGGCGTGTAGCAGAGCAAGCAACTTTTTTCATCTATACTGTGCCGAACATTCAATATAAATCGATGCATTTGTTTCTCCCGGAAAAAAAAAACGAACAGATTCTTGTTGAGTGGCTCTTGAAAGCTGATAGAGCCTACTAAGGCTACTTTTCTGGTAAGCATCTTCATCGTGCTCATAAATAATAGAAAAAAAAGGTAATTTTTACTTTTTGCTCTTATTCGTGTTCATCTTTTGAGTCTTGAAATGTTCTTTCTAAGCCTTCTAGAGGTTAAGTAAAACAGACGATTTCTTTGTTGAATTTTGGTTGAGTGGAACTGGAAGTCTCGTTGACTTTGTTGAATTATTGTGAGGATTGAATATTGATGCATACACATGGGTAGTTGACTTTCCCCCCTTCATTTATTGTCTCCCTTTGAAGCGAATGAATACGTGATTCTTCAGGGAATTAGGGCTCAAATTGTTTCAGAGTTAACCAATCTATTATCTAACTAGGTAAAAATCTCCCCCAGATGTCAAATGTTGGTAACGCAACAAACATTTTGTGGCATGACTGTCCAATTCAGAAACAAGATAGACAGCAGCTACTTCAGCAAAAAGGCTGCGTTATATGGCTAACTGGCCTCAGTGGATCAGGTTTGTGGCATTTTAGATAGTTCTTGTATCTGAAAGTCTGATTAGTTCCTTTAATCTAGTAAAGAACATGGTTTGTGCACTGAGCAAGAATACAGTCGACACTTCTTTTCCACCTGTCTTAAATGCATCTTGGATTCCAATTCTGTTGGTGATTTGGTTTGTAGCTCTGGATGTGCTTCATGTGATTTTGATATATGTTGTCTAATGTCATACATTCAATGATTGTAGAAACAGTGAGCATTTGTGTTGGTACGTGCTCCGTTTTTTGTTACTTTTAATGTTGTTATATGCGTGACCCTTCAAATGTTGCAGTGTCATCTTTTCCAGACTCATTTAATCTATTTGTAACTACAATCGATGATTTTTCACCTGACATTGACATCACAGATGTCAAGAAAAAACATACTAATTACTCTTCAATTTTACTAGAATATAATAATTTAGGATTGTAAACACAGTGCTTAACTGATCTTGGCATGGGTTAATATACACCCATAATAGACGCTTACAATCACCCAGCACATAGTTCTACTATTTGGGCACTGAAAATTGTCATGGCAAGTTACGGTGTTGAAATCTCCATAGTACAAATTACTGATTTTTAGTTGCCTATCTTACAACCAAGGTCTACCAATTTTGTCTTCAATCAATTTCAGCTTTAGTTCAACACTTGTTCATGTGAAATAAAAGTTGAAATTGTTATAGCCCTAGATCAGCTACCCACTCAGTGAGTCTTATTTGCCCATCTGCGCAGCAAATAATTTAAGTATAATGTAATACACGACTATGCTTACTGTGATTTTACTTGATTTGTTAAACATAATGTCTAATGTATGAGTATCTCCAGCTAGTATCTCTATGAGCACTTGTTTTTATTTTTTAATTTATTCTCTTGGGGATATTATATATAAAATTCATGCAAGTTAAAAATCTTGAAAATGTGTAACATGTAGTGGCATTGGCTGAAATACTTCATGTCTGCTTTCATATAATCTGCAGATGAATGAGATGAAAGCTTTTGTATTGATTTTCTACATGTATTAGAATTTACCATTATTTTCATTGTTCTAGAATCTAGATTCTTTTTCTCGCTCGCACTCTTTTCCAGCCTTCCAGACTTGTTAATCATTATTAATTGCAGGAAAAAGCACTATTGCATGTGCTCTGAGCAGAAGCTTGCACTCCAGAGGGAAACTGTCATACATCCTTGATGGTGACAATATTCGGCATGGTCTAAACCATGATCTTAGTTTTAAAGCAGAAGATCGGTCAGAAAACATTCGAAGGATTGGTGAGTTTTTCTAGATTCCTTTATATCTTCCAGTAAGATTGTCTGTTTCAACTAATAATCAGACATCACTATTTAAAATTTTTCAGGTGAGGTGGCAAAACTCTTTGCAGATGCTGGTGTTATTTGCATCACTAGTTTAATATCACCGTACCAAAAGGATAGAGATGCATGTAGAGCACTACTTCCGAAAGGAGATTTTATTGAGGTAATATTAATATTCTTATTAGTCGTGCAAATAATCGACGTAGTTTGGCCTATGCTAATAGTATTTTGTACAATTATAGAACAAGAAAGGTTGTTCTTAAATCATTGCTAAGGCAAAGCTTACACGTTGCAGGTTTTCATAGACGTTCCACTACAGGTATGTGAAGCTAGGGACCCAAAGGGGCTCTACAAGCTTGCTCGAGCTGGAAAGATCAAAGGTTATCTTGATACAAATTTTCACTGTAATGTTGGATCCGTTATCCAACTACATTAGCATCATCAGTTCGGTTACATATAGCATGTTTATTTTTATTTTTTTCTAATCAATATTGTGGGGTATCTCTTCTCCTGACGGGACTGAATTTTTTATTTGGAATGGTGCAGGTTTCACTGGTATAGATGATCCTTATGAACCACCGTGTAGTTGTGAGGTTTGTACTTGTCGCTATTTTTGCGTTGGCATTTTTACACGTGTTTTTTGAACAACAATATCTGTTACTGATTATTACTTAGTAAAACCCTATGTTAATCAATGATTGAATCACCATCGGCATCGACCGTACACATTGTTAACGAATAACAGAATTGCAATTAACTAGTAAAAACAGTGTAAAAACTTTAACATTCAATTAACTGCTAAATAGCAAATACTATCCCTATTGTAATTGAAAATTTTAGTTCGCTTTATTGGGGATCCAACTTGGAAGGGAAAAATTGTTGTCTTCAGGGATGTCTGTTCTTTTTCTCATTTTTGTAATATCTTTTTCTTTGCTTTCTCTGAACTTTGATTGGATAGGTAGATCATAAGCTTACTAATTTACTATATAAGCCAGATTTAGCCTCACGCTTTCCCTTTTGAAACTTTTCTCCTGAACTTTAATTTCTGGGATTCTCAATATTTGTTTTTCATTTTATTAGTTCCGGTTTTCATATTCATTTCAAAAGACCGGGTCCTTCTTCATCTTGCAGATAGTACTACAACAGAAAGGAAATGGCTGTAAGTCTCCCAGTGATATGGCTGAAATTGTGATATCCTACTTGGAGGAGAATGGATACCTGCGTGCATGACTTCATTTTAAAGCCTTTCTTTGTTGATTGCTTCAAAGGGGTCTTTCTTGTAACCTATAGTTATATTGTGTGTAATATAATTTTTGGCGCATAAAAACTTGTTCCTTCCTTGGTCCTAGCCAATCTCTACATGACAGTTTTAAATTAAAATGATGTCATGTGGAAATTAGTTGGGACAATGGTGTTCCCAATAAGTTCTCCTTTCCAGCAGTAAGGAAATCATCGTTTCCTGCAAATCTGCTTCAGGACAAAATAAGAAAAGGTAGAGAACCATGGGGAAGGACTAAGGAGTTACCGCCGATTGGTACACCACCTAGGAACAAAGTATTTATTGTATTTGTTTTGCATCTTTCGCCCAATAATTGGTTGTCGTGGAATGTACAGCGAGCGTGAAAATCTGTCATCTCAAGAATTGCGCAAGAGTAACTGGTAACACCGGGAGTGCTCGTTGCCGACATTTCTGTATCGGGCACAGCTAGGGATATACATTTCTAGATACCATGAAGTGACCCATTAAATATAATTCTTCAATTTCAATGAACGTTAGCAGATTTTAGCAGTTTAGAAAGACGTGTCTTTTAATTTACAAGTAAAGGGTTATACCTGGGAAAGTTGACAATTACCAATTCAAGGTAGATTTAGTATGGGGAAGCTTACTTTTAAGAAACGTAAATTCTTAAGAATCCCAGGTTTATGATTGGTGAAGACGGGTACTGATGGTTCGGTGAACCTTATTGCGTTTCGGTAATGAAGTTTGAACAATCAGGAAGTAACCTTGGCCAGAAAATGCAAAGTAAGTGTTCGGAGTGAAAATAGGCTTGGACAGAAAAAAAAGAAGAGTGGATCAGGGTGTATGGGTAATGGATGTTTCGCCGAGAGCAATCTGTTGAACGATCTGAAGAGGAGAACTCCACATTATATTACAAAGAATCTGAGCTTTATCACCCCACCTCCCACCATTGTTACGAAAATAGTCAAGATTAGGAATCGCAATTAGCCAAACTAATAGAGTGATGGGTAATGTACAAGTATTGAGAATTTTACAAAAAATGTGAATGAATATGAAAAGAAACAGAGATTTATTGGATAGATGAGAATGGTTACATCAGAAAGAGGCAAATGCAAATACCATGTCACCTCGTCTAAGCCTATGACTACTGCGGATAGACAAGATGCAGAAGACCAATGTCATGGTTACGGACACCACAGCAGAGGCCACAGCGTCAAAAGTGTAGGACCAGCGGCGTTCTTGCAGTGCCCACAGCGTTTTGACGAAGCCTCCAACACCGCCAGCCACCATTGTGAGCAAATGTGGCATCTTTGAAGAACGATATTGCAATGGTGAGAGAGTTGGGATATTTTGGGTTGTTGATTAGGGAACTTGATTGCAGCAGATAAAGAGACGATGGTTGCTTCCGCGATGTTTCCTAAGTTTTATCTTATTCAACGAAATTTTCTATTAGGAAAGCAGTGACAGGGCAAAGTGGGACAGCACTAGTGCAGTTACCCGCATCGCGTAAGTGAAACATGCAAACTGGAATTAACAAGCAAAGTAAAGCAGAAGAGTAAAGTTTAATCCTTGCGTCTGCTTCACTACAAAGAATGTGCGCCCACTCCCTTCATATTCTTTTAACTCTCACTTAATCATTAATAATTCATTTTTTATATACATATTTCTATTATAATGTAGTCATCTTAACAGTGAAGTTAGTTAACATGTAATACCTTTGTTTGACTCAAGGTAAAAAATATTATTAAAAGCTTCGGTCGGTAGTTGTTTATTCTCTACCCAAATAAATGTTTTGTACCTTTTTCTCGCTCTCTCGATAATATATTAAATAATTTAAAACTAATGAAATATAGAAAATGATAACCACAACGTAATAATTAACTTAGTTAGACTTAAATAATATAATAATAGAATAATTGAAACTCGTAATTATTAAACTATTGGTTCTAGAAGATCTTGTTGACGATAACCGTAGCAGTAATTTTTAAAATTCTTCCTTTTTGCCGTGTTTAAACCTATTTTTTAGTAACATTTATTCTAATTTACATGAGAGAAAAAAAAAAGCGTATTTATATTTATTAATGATTCATTTAATTTTAATTTTACTTTCTCTCTCGATATCTTTACTTGAGGAGATTTTTATTAACTGTTTTCTTGATAATCATTTAAATTTATTGTTGTACACTGACAATAGTAAAACATATTTATTGTTTAATAGGGCATGACAACTTATTATTACTAACAATTCAAGTCTTCAATACTTTTAGTGTTATAACTCACATATGATCCTAATATCCGATCAATTTTCATCGGATTGGTTTATACCTTATATGTTATTTATATGACACATTTAGGTCAACAAATTAAGATATTGACTTTAGACATTTAAATTATTCTGAGTGATATTAAAGAGGTATCTCTACTAATGAATATAGATAATAAATATAAAATATTCACATCAGAATAATCTCTTAAATAAAGGTGGCAAAAAGGAAAAAACACACTGAATACTCAAAATTAGATATCTCAATATTATAGACTAAAATATATTATTAATGCAAACAATTGAAAAAATTACATTTACAATATTTGTCTTTGCAAATTAACAAATTAAATCTAGATTACTACAAAAGGCTTGATAGCAATTGTAAATATTTATGTCTAAGAATGACAATATAGATTAGCCTTCCTGCATTTGATCCATAAAAGATTGACTTGAGTAAATTGGTCTAGATAAGAATTGAAAACTAATTTTATTGTTTTGTTTGTCATAATGGTTGGATCGCAAACCTACGAACAAGTTCACATAAACAAAATTAAAAAAAAAAAACCTACAATAATCTTATTTTAATATTTTACATTTTCTTGCAAACTATGAGTCTACAATGGTCAATAAAATAAAATAAAATAAACATAAAAAAATTAAATAAACATAAGATTTTAAACTTACATCAAATAAATATCTCAAAATTAAATCTTTTAAGGAAACATAAAAAATTGAAGTCTAAATTACTAAAGACTATATCAGTTAATCACCGTCTTGTTTTGACTTCAAATCATCGTTTTTATTTTTTCTATTTCAATAACATTAAATATAACGTTGTAAGTTACTTATTCATAGTTATAATTTTTTTCGTTATCATTTACATATATTTGAACATTGACAATTAATGAATTTAAAATAAAAATAATATAATAAAAATAAGACCTATTAAAAAGGTTTTACCACTCTCAAAAAATTCATGTTTTCGACTAGAAGTACCAATGATAGTTTTTGTAACGTCTCATTTAATTAATACGCGTAATTAAAGAAACGTCACGCAATGATAATATAACCATGCAGTCCTGGAATTTAAACATAACGCCGTACAAACCAAGGCACACCACGATGCCACAAAAAATAAAAGAAACATTTAAACGATTTACTGGAATCCTAGCAAGATATAAAAGCGGACAAGTACATGGACTGTAGCCCTAAAGATAGACCAAGAAAGACCGAAAGTCCGACCCAAGAAGACTAAGCAGCGGGTTCGTCTCTCCCTCGTTGACCACGGTTACCTCTCGCGTCTGCTCCCATCAATAAAATTGATGATCATCGCGAAGATAGAAGAACAACATACAAAGCAACCAACAAGAAAAGGTAAGCTAGAGCCAACAACAATTTCATCATGCAATTGAATGTACCTTCATAGCCAATATACACATATACAACATACACATATCACTCAAACATGTTATGACCCTTCAATCAATATACTAAGACTCGACTCATCCGAATACATATAGCCTGGTCGGATTCAGCGGATGCTTGCACTTGTGGTGGATACCTCTGCTCACCCCCGAGCTAAGTGTTACAAGTGTTATAATGAATCAATTTCTCTCACACACAAGATTAGCCCTTAATGAATTTCGGGCCTCCTGCTACTCTCACCACAGGAATTAGTCCGCTCTAAGTGAGACTAACTGACTCCTTAGAGTGTCAGGAGGCAACCTTCCCTTGAATCATTACCAGACCATATAGATGGGGCACCACCATGGACACCCACTAATAGGGGCCAATGAATTACGTCCCGACCACTGAAGCACGACCCTGAAAGTCTCACCTAGAGACTCCAAGGAATTACGCACTGACACAGTCCAACATATATAAACAACCAATAATTTTCACATACATCACCCATGAAATTTCATGCCAACACCTACAACCAAAACCTCAATTCTCATATGTTGAATCATTACCAACTCGTTATTCCCAACCATGAGTAAAGTGTTTCTCCTCATACCAAAACCATACCACTGGTTTACCAACCATCAAGATCCATTGTTGCTCATGCCAATTTTGTGACTACACGCACATATATATGTATCCAACTTCTCATGTACAACTCATATAAAAATCATGCCAAGCTCACAATCCCCCACATATAATCCCCTCCCAATCATGCATACTCATTCTCATTAAGCCATCATACAATAATCCATATAAGCACAATTCAAACATCCAAGCACAGAGGAAACAACATCTCGGGATGCATCCTCGCCCAGCTCCTCGCTTAGGCTGAAGGGTCTCACCCAAGCGAGAATGACTCTCGCTTAGGCGAGCTCCCCTCCGCCTAGGCGAGAGCTTGACAAGGAAGACAGTGGCCCCTGCGCAATCTCGCTTAGGCGAGATCCCCTTCGCCTAAGCGAGATATCTGCTCACTCAAAACGCGTTCTGGTCGCCTGGGCGACCACTCGCGCAGAAAGCCCTGGGCGAGCCTCTGCATATCTCACCTGGGCGAGGCGAGCTCGCTTGGGCGAGAGTGTTTGCCACTGTTCGCGCCTGCAACACGCATAAACATATCCCAAACAAGAAGATCAGCCAGTCCAAACATCCACAACAGTGTATCAAGCTCGAAAGATCATTAAATCTACAGTAAACACATCACAAGGGGGGTTCTAGCTTCCCTTACCTGGAATATGCTAGTACAGGAACTCAACGGCAACCATGGACACCACGACTCTAGAGTATGCTTAGGAACTGGAAAAACAACGGAGCAGATCACAAGATAAGCTCATTATGGAATCCTAGCTGAAAACAAACATGAAGAAACATCGAAGGAAGTACGAGCACAAGTTGGAATGGACTTACGAGAAGCGGAAAACTGATTCGAGTCCACTGGATGCGAAAAGCGGCTGAACCCTAGCAGAGCTCTCTCTCGGAGTAGAAGGCGTGACGGCTGATTCTGTGAAGAGTGAGGGGTGAGTGTGTTAGGGCAGATTAGGGTTCAGTTTTATCACTTGGGCCAGCCCTAGGCCCAATTACAAGGGCAGCCCTTTACTTTAGGGCATAAATACATAAATAAGATTTTAATGGGCCTTACAGTTTTCACATTCTTATATAAAAGAGGATATAATTGTTAAGGATTGGGAGCCAATGTAAAATTCAAGCAAGAGTGTTGGGCTTAGGGGTTCATGATTGAAGTGAAGGAATAATGAAATAGAAAAAAATAGCATAGAACTCGTTGGTTTAGGGATTAAAATCCAATGAAAATTTTTGTTGCACGTTATGTGGCCAGTAAATTAAAATACTTGATCCGTCTCTAACTTTTCCAACAGATTGGTTGTTCAAACGACATAGCTCGATTCCATGTTGTCATCCATATATGTGTCCATGAAACAAAATTCTATTAATGTTATTATTAAATTATCTTCTCATTATTATTTAATGTAATAATATAGAATTTTTCATACCTTTGTTACGAGTATGTAGCTTCAACGGAAGAGTTTCTCCAAATTCGGAGAGTACAATGAAAGCTTTTGAAAACTAAGACAAAAATTACAAGGTAAATCTTAATGGAAGAAGCATGAAACATGAAACATGGAAAAGAAGCAAACATGTAATAAACTAAAACTGAAAATAAAAATCAGCTGGTCCGGGCCGCCCTTTGCTAGGTAAAACGGGTTGGACTGAGTTGGTCCACTAAAAAATAGCTTAGGAATTGTAACATAAGATTGTTGACCTGTCACTTTTTTTATTTATTTTTTATTTTTTTCAAATTTAATTTTTTTATAAAATTTATAACATTTTTAATCATATAAATATTTTATAAATTTATATAAATATTTTATAAACTTTTAATTGATCAATTAATATTTTTAGTTGAATAAATTAAAATAATTATTACATTTACATATTAAATTACTCTATTTTGTAATTAATAACTAGAACTTAATTTGTAAGTGTTAATAATTTAAATTTTAATAATATTGCATATTTACATCTTTACAAAAATATAATATACACGATTTAATCTTTTTAATCATTTTTAATTTAAAAAATTAAAATAAATAAAAAATAAATCAAAATGAACCAACGAATTAGGCATAAACTGATCTGCCTTTGACTTGTCAGATTGACAGACTAAATGGACCGAACCAAAACGGACTGATAAATTAAAAATTTCAACCTGACCCGTCTGACAGACTAAACGAGCCGAACAAAAACAGACTGACAGATTAAAAATTTCAACCTGACCCGTTCTATTTTAGCGGGTTAACAGGCTAACCCGTTGGACTCCACCTACTTTACCACCCATACTATTGAGATTTAGAATTAATACATCATAATATTATGAGACATATATCAGACAAAAGAACTTAAGGATAATTTTAGTATTAAAAGTAGATGCTTGACCCCTATACCCGAAACAACTTACACCCTTACAAAGTTTTATAATCTTTGTAAACAATGCATTTGTTTAGCATTTGAACATAACTTTCATGACAAACCAAAGCATTATAAAACTCTGGTGTGCTTTTCTATTATCTTTCTTTACCTGTCACGTGTGTATGATCGCTTTTCAAAATGTTTATAGAAATCTTATATCTATTAGTAAAATGCTTATTTTACAATTCTCTGCATATAACCTTTGTTCAAGAGCTTATTTTAATCCTAAGGTATACTTTATAAAACAGCTCTCCCTCTCAAAAACTAATATTATCATTGCAAGTGTCGATAACATACAAATGTTCTAATCTTTTTATCAATATTGCTGTTATTAGAGTTAGCATTGCAAAAACCAATGACCGGTTGTTTGGCATACCAGATAGTCGCCATTTTCATATGAAAATGGGATCATATAGAACTATACATATTTAGTTACCTATGATCGGTTTTTCAGGTTGACATGATAATTATGGATTTTGAAGCAAAAACTACTAATGTTAAATTTAGAACTTGTTAACTTGCTACTTAATGCCGATCTTAAACTGAACTGTAAGAATGAATAAATACACAGAATACAAAATAATGTAAAGTGTGATATCCACCAAGTACCTTTATTTTTCGTGGTGAATACATCCAACAAGTTTTTTGTGGCCAAAACATCCAACAAGTATAAGTACTCTCATTCGACTTTCAAAATTCTAATGAATGGACCCAAAAACACTCCCAAGCCCACCAACGGGTGTCCCCACGGAGAGCTGAACAAATCTGAGAGTCAATGACTCACTCTCAGAATAAATAAATATTTCATGTGGTTTAAGATTCCAAAAAAAGGAGCCTTGGTCCTCATACCCAGCAAGTGTTTTACATTTTTGGAAATTTGAATGTGGATTTCTGAATGGAATTGCAACAATATAGTGAAAAAGAAGAAAGAAAAACGTCTCAAGCCTAAATTATAATTCCTCAGTATACAACAAGCTACACTAACAAATAAACAAAGGTTTATACAAAAAATAGCATCAAAGTTAAGAGCATGGAAAGAAAAAAAGTCAGCGTTGAGTTTTAACCTTCATCTCCTTGGCCATAGAAGGTAGCCACCTCTCTCCCCTAATCTTTTTCAAATTTTCAACTCTTTCCTCTTCTCTCTTTGCTTTAGCTTTTGCTGCTGCATCTTTAGCTTCTACTCTAGCTAATGACTTCTTGCATGAATCGTTTGCTGCAGCTAATATATCTATCCCATTCACAGCAACAGATCTAATCCGTTTTCTGAACTGCTAAGATAGCAGATAGTCGTTTAGAAAATAACCAAATACACACAAAATAAAAAAACAATATATACAACCACATTTTGGGATTAACTAACTATTAGACCTTCTTTGATTTCTCATTGATATCCTCTCCGGGAAGTATTCTAGGCCGTTTCCTTGGTGGTTGGGGTTCATCTGCAGCCATATAATGTAAAATCCTAAGCCACACATACAAATGCAATTTGGTAATATTTCAAGATTAATCACTAAGTTAACAATTTTGTAACCCTTTTGTGCAATATTGTTATCAGTAATAAACTATTTTGATTTCCATCACTAAACTCATTGAATGGATGTGAGTGTCAGAAATAAAAATCAGTCTTGCTACAATTGGGACCGGAGGCCACCTCATAGTAAGATGTGGCATTGAATTCAACTTTTCAAGGTTAGTGTTTAGTTACTCAAACCAAAAATTGTCACAATCAGTAAACCAGTTGTCCACTACTTTACTCAACTTCAATGGTATTCTATAAACATGTGCTAGTATGACTCTGAATTTCTTCATACTTCATAATTACATGGTCCATGTGATAACCTGGACCAGTAATTCTGGTTCAGTTGGCCAACTGAGCAAGACCAATGCTCCATAAGTCATGGCAAAGGCCCCGAGAATGCTGCTCTATCTATAGCAAGTGACTAACGCACAATGACTGACAATTTCTCAGTGGTTAACGACCTAACAAATGGATTATTGCAATGCAGCATCACACAGCATTATATCACAAAGCAGTGCTAAAAATAACTCTAATCTTCTGAATTCTCTGATGTCAACAAAAGATTGCAGAGTGGAAAAAGAGATGCATGGCATGCTGATCTGGGCTCCACTTTCTTAACGACTGGCGCTGGGTGCGTGTGCACTATTCTGAAAAAGTAGTACTTTTTGTTAACAGCAAGCTACCAGCACCAGCACCAGAAGCTGCTTTTATCTAATGCAGCTTTTTTCATGTTTCAGAGAAGTTCTCAATTTTCCATATGCAAGTCAAGAACAATGGTGACTAGTGACCTACTGCCACCAACACTACCTCATAAAGCCAACTTACCATAGCATAGTAAAAGCCAACAAAACTACCCAAAATCTAAAATGAACCCTTTATAGGCATAACAATCAATTGCAACAGATATCTTAACCTAAGCCAAGGTGGTACCACACACTTGCTTACCTACGTGATCAAACACTATTCCTGGCTTAGCATATTTAAACAATCGAATGCCGCATTCATCGATTTTGGGATCATCATCCTCGACAGGGACAGGTTTTCTCACTATCTCTATTGTATTTTCCAATATATCATTCAGAAGCTTTTGCGCCTGTCAAGAACATCCACAGTATATATATCCACATATCATCAGAACGAAACACCAGAAAAAGAAAGGGGACAATGGTACACTATGTAATCAGAGTTAGATAGCAAAAGTCCAAGAGAGTTGTAAAGTTATAATGAAATGATGAACAGTAACTTGGATCAATTTTTTTTAAAAAAAAAAGGTGCTGCAACTGCAACTATGCAGACCACATGTTCAGAAATTGAAACAGCCATGAAACTATTTGTAACCCCATTAGAAAAAAGATGCCAACTTAGTAAACAATTCCACACTTTCTGTTATGGGCATGTGTTCATCAGAGTAAAGGGAAATTTCCATTTTTTTTTTAATTTTAAAAATATTAACTGGCAATTTCAATATACTCATACTCAAACTAACCTATTAACAGAAAATTGAGAAATTGAAAGGGAAACCTTGAGTTGATGGTGCTTAAGCTGTTGTGTTTTGGGTTTGCTATAATCATCGTCGTCGTCATTTGGGTGAGCATGTTTGGTGGTGGAAGAGACGTAAGTGGTGGTTTGGGCAATGGAGTGGATAGCTGCTCTCCAAGCGGCGTCACCGTCTTCTTCGCCACTGCTGCTGCAGTAACCGTTGGTTGGTTCTCCTTCTGCCATGGTTCGCTTTCAGGTTTCGACGTTTCGTTCAACACAGGACAGGGCAGAACAACAGAACGCCATCATCGCTTCAGTAAGCAGGGTCTCCGCAACATAATTGGGCTTTCTCGTGGCTATGGATTGTTAGGCCCAGTTTGGAATCAAAAACTTGGATTTTCTTTCCAGAAATTAGCCTTTTTGAAAACTACTTTTCTGACTCAATTAAAAGCTTAATAATAGAACTAAAAATGTGCTAAGCTCATTAAATTTTGGTAAAGCTTTTTTTTTTGTAGAAAAATAAAAATACTCCTAAATTAATTTTAGGTTAATTATCAATTTTATCTTTATCTCTTACTTCTGTCGGCTTAAAATCAATTCGAGTAATAAATTAAAACAATGTTAAAAGGCATTGCAAAATAATGTTTTTTCTTTAAATATTTTACTATACATAATGATGAATTTTAATTACCACTCTAATTAAAAGATAAAAAGTTTAAAATATATTTTCCTCTTCTCCCTGTGTCGTAGCTTATTGACCATGATGGAAGATGAAAGGTGGATATAAATTATAATCAACATTTCTAACGATTTAATTGCAAAACTTCTTGACGTAGTTGAAACTGAAGAAAATGCAACCATGGTCTAAAAGCAATAATTATTGCTCCTCCCAAAGGCCAAAATGCAACCCAACCACCACTGTTGTGTTAAATTCTTTTAAATTATCAACCTCATCTTTACATGTTGTTAAAGCTTTAACCAAGATATATAGTTACTGATATAAATTTTAATTACTAATATAATTTTTAATCATTATAATTAATATATTTTAAATCGAGATTATTTTTAAGATAAAAAAAAAATATAGAGTATATTTTTTTTTTTTATATAAACATAATATATATATATATATATATATATATATATATATATGTTAAATTGTATTTTTACATTTTATATTCTTATCCTCTCAAATGCATTTATTTAATTACATTAACATCTCAAAAAGTAAAATTTTAATTATATTAATTTTTAATTAGATGTTGTTAGACTTTTTTTTATTAATTTTTAAACAGAAAATAAATTTTAATAATAATTATATTAATTTTTAATCGGATAAAATATGGTGACAACACTTTTAATTATGAAAAATTTTAATTACATTAATTTTTAATTTTTAGTTAGATTTAGATTTAATTTAAGCTGAATTTAATAGCTTAAGAAGGTGAAGAAGGTGCAACAAAATAATTTTAAATAAAACGAAAATTTATATGATTTTGTATTACGATTTGACCGATTTTATTATATTATTATGTGTGAGTGAGATCAAAATTTAATTAAAATATTATATAAAATTGTAGAATCTTATAATTTAAATTTAAATTTTGACTATTTTAATTATAACGGTAAAATTTATTATAATGTATAATCAAGAAAAGTAATACTATTTTTGTGATGACTTCTAATTAACAACATACTTAAAATATTTATGGAGTTGGTTTTAAGCTAAAGAAACACCGTTTTGACTTCTTTCAAAAGCAGAAATACTAAATTAATTTTTTTGAAAGAATAAAAAACAAATTTATATAAAATAATAAAGGACCAAATAATAATTTAATTTTAATTTTATAAAATTAAATTAGATTTAAACTTAACAAATTATCATGTCATAATCGACAACTTATCATTTTCATTTTATATGGCGTAATAGTACAATGATATAAAAACTAAAATTTCATTTTCCTTTTTAAAATAAAAATAAAAATGAACTTTGTGATATGTTGAGGATTAAAATTGAACTTTTTTTTATCATCAATGAAGAAAAAAAAATATTTTATCATATTAAATGCTGTAAACATCAATTAATTAGCTATTAGGTTGCGTAGACTTTTTACTTTACAAAGCATTTGTCATCCACCAAGACATTTCCTTTCAACTTTATATCCATAAAAAATTACCATTTGGCGCCAAAGAAGCAGCAATAGAAATATAAGTAACTACTTACTTACTTATTTATTTATTTATTTTCATTTCAGCACATAATGCGCCTACGACCTAAATGATGCCATATCAGTAAAGTGATATTGAATAAAAAATATTTTCACGAACTAACCAAAGAATAAATAATTATTTGAAAATATACATATTGTGCCACATTGAACGGCTCTGATTCATATGGAGGTTGTCCAATAAACTTATTATATATAACTCATTTTCTAGGTTGAAATTCCAAACTAATGTGACTATTTTATAAGGAGAGACATGAATAAATTTTTCACAGCCTAGATTTAATTTAGATCTAATAAAACGAATTGATGAATAATTCAGGTTTAATTTTATTATATCAATTAGATTTAAATATTTTTTAATTCAATCTAAATTGAATTAAATGTATATTGAATCTTTATCAAATTTAGATTAAATCCATTTTGTCAATAAGATTAAATTTAGTGCATTGATATAATATATCTAAATATAATTTCTATCAAATATGTTTAGGTTGGGGTCAGACCTTCGATCGGGATCAAATCGATTCGATCTTTGGCTGCGACAGACTTTGTCGACCTTTGGTTGAGACTAACTTTGTTGATCTTTAGCCGAAATGACTTTTACAACCTTCAGCTAGGCCAACTCAGCTTGAACTCTGGCCTAGAACGACTCAATTTGATTCTTCTACTTGGGGCCACTCAACTCGATTCTTCTACATATGGTGACTCAGTTTGAGCTTCAACTTATATAGATTTGGCTTGACCTTCGTTTTAGGCCAACTTAACTCGTTTGCTCCAAGTTGACTTTACTTAACCATGGACCTAGATCGAGTTGGTTTGACTTGATCCCCAACCACCTTGATTCACCTTAGACACACCTTGATTTTAGATTTTCAAAATCCTACAAATGATCAAATCTAAATCCAAACCAAATATATGGATTTGGATTTAGGATAAATCCATTTAAATGGATTGAAAGAATATAGATTTAGATTAGGTTTAACTACTATTTTGGTCTCTATATTTTGGTCTTTGATTTGTTTTGGTCCCGATATTTGTTTTTTGGTTCAATCAAGTCCCACTATGTATTAAATTGATTCAATGTGCTCACCTCCATTAAATTGACATTAACGTCGTTTGGAATGTGATCACGTGATAGTCGAAAAAAATATGCAATCAGTAATTTAGTCCTTATACGTGTATCTTTTACATGGAAAAAATGTGGTCCCCTTTATGTTAGGGTCATCCTCCATGGATCCTAGGAATGAATGGGTTCATGTTACCATCTTTGACAATGCAATAAACAAAAATGAAAATCTTAGATCAGTGAGCTTAGATATATGAATTTTTATCTAAAGGAATTAATCTAGAATTTGAAGGAGGTTATTTCAATGGAATTGTATCATAAAAAAAAAAGGGTTAGAAAGGAAGAAAAGAGTTTGGACTCACACGCGGTAAACTCTAAACTATGTTAACACTTATTTTACAAAAAGAACCATATTGTCTCTATTTAAATAATATAAAAAATAATATTTGGATTAAATTAATAATTAAATCTCTTATTAGACTGACACGTGATTGATCACTTTCCAAACAACATTAACTGTTAGCGTCAATTTAATAGAAGAGATCACATTGAATCAATTTAACATATAATGAGACTTTATTGAACTAAAAACAAATATTAAGAAAAAAAATCAAAACTCAAAACATTATAACAAAAAGAATAAAAACCCAAAATATAAAAGATTTTAAATTATTCTAAATTGAATTTCAGAATTCGAATGTTTTTTACCACCTTTACTATTTTAACAAAAAAATCTTAACTCGTTTTTAAATCTAAATATAATCTTTGTTTATGAAGAGGGTTGAATTTTGCTTTATAAAAGCTCTTTTGCAACTATCAAACTATGTCTATAATATGCTTTATTAAAAACTCAAATTTAAAAACCTATTTTGAGAATAAATAGAAGAAATAAGATATATTTTTATACTAATTAGTTTGTATAGGTAACATTTAAAAACCATTTTTTTTCGTAAGTCACTTTTGTTTTTTTTTTTTAACATTATTTCAATTGCTTTTTCAAATAATAATTTCAATACTCTTTCAAGAGTTTTCTTCATGCCAGGTCCCACACTCCTAAACTTAAGAGTAGGTGTTTTCTCTATCAAATGAATATAGGTATTACACACTCGAAAGGAAATTAAATATTCAAATAATTGTTTTATGTGTATTGATTTTGATTAATAATTTTGAGAGGGATAAAATAATATATTTGAATTAAGAGTAATTTTAATATTTAAATTTTATAAAATTATCATAGTTATCTTTTGTCCGTTGCGGATAGTAGGTTTTTTTAAATTAATCTGAACTAATTTGCTTTTGAATCATAGACATGGATTCTCTATTTAAAAAATTACGTAGAGGAACAAGTTGTAACAACTTTGTTGTGATGAAGCTGTTACCACGTTAGATGTTAATGTTAAAATCGTGAAAGTCAATAATAACTTCAATTTTAATTCATTACAATTAACTTAAAATCATAAAAACATGAAGCAACATCTTGAAAAATTAAAAAACACCGAAAATACCTTTACACATTATTAATATTGTTAGGATAAGAAAGAAATTAACTTGAAATGATTACAAACTTTCAAACAAACTAAAATTTCAAACTATAAAAATATACCCATAAATTGACTCTATAGTGTCCACACTTTTTTATAATCACGTATAAGTATTAAATTAAAAGATTTAACATTTACAATTGATTAACACTTGATAGACAACATATTACACTTAGTCGATGTTGCTGGATTAAAAACTTATTTGAAAAAGAATCAAATTTCACATTTCGTAAATATAGAATTAAGTTGAGTTTAACTTCAAATTTAATTAAGAAAAATTATGTTCTTATCACATTTTCACATTTCATATCAATAATATTTTGGATGCATGGTGATTAACAACGATTTTATCATCAGACTTGGGATTAAAATATTGGTGCTCACTGTGGGGTCGATAACATGATTCTAAGACGAACCTTTAGTCCCTTAAGCTCTCAATTGGAGATGATTCGTCATTTTCTTTAGACCTCGATTGGACTTATTTTCCTACGACGTTCAATAGTCTCACATTGTTTAGAAATCGAGGCCTAAAGCGGTCTAATATCTCTTACTCCTTCCATCTTCTGAAACAACTTTTTAAGGAGAACACTGTGATTGAACACACACTCCATAAAATGTCTCAGGTCAGATGCATGGTGATTGACAACGATTCTATTATCAGACTTAGGATCGGAACATTGTTGTCCACTGTGAGCCGATAATGATGTTTTACAATGAACCATCTCGAGTCCTCCATTAGGGATGATCGAAGTCGAGGCCTTAGACGGTTTAAATACATATTCCTTCTCTCACCCTACGATGCACCTTTAAAGAATAAAATCATGATGAAACTCCATACTCCAACTCGGACAATACCTCATATGCATACTGATTGATAGTGATTATATTATCAAATTTGGCATCGAAACAAATTATATTAAAACTATTATTCTTTGTACGTGTTTAATGTGAAAAAGTATATTAAAAAATGTTTTACATTGATGAAAAAATATCTAAGATTTACATTTATGAAAGGAATTTTCAGGACTCATTATTTTTTTCAAGGGTAAAAAAAATGCCCGTGAAGGATTGTATGTTTGTTTTCCTATTTAAAACAACTAAAGAAGCAAATTACTTCTAAACGGTATAAAATGTATGATACAATAATTCTTGCAAGACTAATTAAACAAACTTTCATTCCGATAGTTAGTCAAGAACATAAAGTTCATTATTCTGAGTCAAAATATATTGTGAGAAGGTGTTACTATTACTAAAAATGCCTAGTTTCATATGTAAAACGAGAAAAAGATATTGAACTTGAATGGGGAAAAATAAATGTAAAACGAGAAAAATAATTTGAGTTTGAATGTGTATTTTTACTTTCAATAAATTAAATTCAGACATTAACTATTCACAAGACACAAAACTGCGTATTTTACCGACTTTGAATTGGCTGAAAGGTTGTGTTCTATGTTCCTATCCTTTTTCAACTTAAAAAGACGAACTTGTATTTTATTAACTAAGAAAAGATAAGTTCCTAATTTATTTATATAAATAAATCCAATAGGTCTTTCTTGCCTTTAATAGGACATAATAGAATCTATTCACATAAGATTGAAATAAACACGTTCTTGATGATTATGCAATATGTTTGTTCTATAACACTGAATTCGTAGGTTATGATAAGTATCGAGAATCTAAGTGTGAATTTAAGGTTTATATTGAGTATAATGAAAAAGTTGAAAATCATATAAGGATGAAGACTAAAAATGTCAACGAGATGGGATAGGTATGGTGGATAAATATTCGTCCCGTACCCGTTATGTGGCGGGCAGAGACGGAGCATCATAGGAGCAGGGAGGGGTCTAGGCCCCAAATATTTTTGATTTTTTTTTCAAAATTTTATATATATATATATATATATATATATATTTGGAATT
>Ga0209589_1005779_pt1 | contig 20863 bp, 13 predicted proteins | sample CowpeawhiteBW_FD_187525 | JGI IMG/M metagenome (GOLD analysis project Ga0209589, IMG submission 187525) | Root nodule microbial communities of legume samples collected from California USA - Cow pea white BW (SPAdes) (version 2) | ecosystem: Host-associated > Plants > Roots > Nodule | place: USA... | reverse complement strand
TAAAATAAGACAAAAATAAAATAAAATAAAAAAGGTTAAAATGGATATAAAAATAATATAAGATAATAACAATAATAACATTAATAAAATAAAATAAAGTGAAATAAAGCCATAAAATAAAAACAAAACGAACAAAACAAAAACAAGATGAAAATAAAGTTGAAATAAGATAAAAAGTAAAAAAGAAATATATATTTATGCTCAATTAAATATTCATTTTTTGTATTATTTTTTTACTTTCTTCCTAATTATTATTTAGGTCAAAATTTATCTTTTTTATTTTTTTTATTTTTTACCCGGACGAAGGTGTTGACAATTATCATTAAATTTACCATCACCAAAGATCACCTCAATCATCTTTAGAAAATATTTTCTAAGATACACCAACATAAAATGCATTTATATGCTTTTTGTGAAGATGGTGGGAAGTTCTTCAGATTTATGATCACATAATGAGAAATAGAAGTCAATCTTAATAAGTATAATGCTATACTATCTATGAGGACTTTGAATAACTAAGAAAAGGTTCAACAACTCAACAAAGAGCCCACTGCTCTTTTAAGATTCCTCACAAAGTTGGTAGGAAAAGCAAAAATATGTTTCAAATTGTTAAAAGGTTTAGAAATATTTCCTTGAAACAAAAAGTGTGAAGATATATTCCAAAAGATCAAGAATAGGGGGTGCCATATTTGGTTCTATTCTTTATTCCAATTTGGACAAATGCTCATTGACTTAGGTTTAACATATCGAAGCAACTATCAAGATGTTGCTTGAAGAGGGGATAAGAATTTAATGCATTTCTATGTTTCTATATGGACAAACAAAAGATGAAGAAGACAAATTTCTCTTATGTTTTTCAACGTACAAAAAGGGATTTGCAATGACAACTTTCTTCAAAACTTTATAAATAAAAGATTTCAAGATGAAGAAAGGTTAAGAATAACAATAGTAACATGTGATAAACAAGCTCTAAGAAAAATAAAATCATGTTCACTAATGTTTATGTGGAACACAATTTTTGTTCCTCAACAACCTAAATGAGTAACCCAATCTTGTGTTTGTATTAAGACATATCACCTATTTTAGTGAGCAAATTGTTATCTTTAAGATCACACACTCTCTCTCTATACTCAAAGTGTTTTGGCCAAGAGTGATTGTGCTATAAACAATACTCAAGCTTTATCCATGAGTGGTTGTTGTCCCAAACACGACATTTTTTCAAGAATTGTTGCATTCCAAACAATACTTGATATTTTAGTCAAGAGTGGTTACACTCCAAACAATACTCATATTTTAGTCAAAAGTGTGGCAAAGAGTAGTTTGATCACAAATTAGAAGAGTGTCGAAATAATACTCAGGTTATTTTAGAAGAGTGACTAAGTTTTGAACAATAGTTGGTTATATATTTGAAATGTTAGTTTACTTAGTGAAACTCAATCACGCTAATTGAGAATTGGATGTTGTATGCATTTTATAGAAGAAGTAGTATAAAAAACACCAAGAGTAAATCCTTCTTCTCCTTATTATTTTTATATTGCATGTTATTTGCTTGCAACCAATATAAAAAGGAGATATTTTTAAAAACTTCTTTTAAACATCCATTTAGACAACGTCTCAATCCCATTGTAGTTACATCTAACAAAGCTTCATCACTCGCATTTCTGAATAAACTTGCTTAACAGTGAATCTAATTAGCTTTAAACTTTGTCTATTTTTCAAAGTTTGTGAAAGGTTTTTGAATTTCATAAAATACAAAAAAAGGAAATTCAACCTTTCCTTTTGTTTTTTGACATGTTTTCCACAAGTTGAGTATAAAGCACCCAAAGGTGGTCTAAGACTCTTCCATGAGAAGAGAGTCAAATAATTAAAATGCCAAAGGACTCCTAATTGACACTAGGAAGATGAACAACGAGTTTCAAGCCAAGGAGCCTTTTTTACAGAAATATTATAACACCAACATAAATTTAACTGACCATTGAGATAAAATCAACATTGATCATTTTCTAGGAGAGAAAAATATATGGGTTAATGTCCTTTCAAAACTCCCTAGCACTAAAAATGTTGGACAGTCCCCACTTTATACAAGAAACTCTCATAGCACCAAGTTGGTATCATTTTTATGTGTTGTAGATAAATTTGAGTAATTGCACACAGATAATACTGATAATTTAGTTTAAAATAAATGGAAAATTTTCATTAAGTCACAATAGCCTAAAAGGACACGAAACAAGACTTTTATTATGTTATGTTTAATGAAAAGCGCTTAAGAAGAATCTATAGTGTCCTATTTGTTCAAATGATGATAAAGAAAAAATATGTCCTAGCTGAGCTTTATCAAGGAATATGTATTACATTTAAGCACTTGAAGCATGGTGTCTCAAGTACTTCGAACTAGATACTATTGGTTGACTCTTCCTAAAGATCTATAAATCTTCAATGAAACATGCCAATAATGTGAGCAATCACTCCTCCATATATTTCCTTAAGAAAGGATATATATAATAACTACCTCTTGTCCTTTCACTACTTAGGGAATAAATAGTCTTTATCCATTCCCCTTAGTCAAAGGACAAGTTAATTTCATGATAGTAGTCTTGATTGTTTTACTGAGTGAGTAGAAGTCGAACCTTTTGCAATCATAACAACTCAATAAGTAAAAATATTCTTTTGAAAAAAATATCATTTATTAGTATGACCTTCCTCATTTAGTTGTCACTAGAAACAATAATCTATTTATAAATAAACATGTTGAGTAGTTCCTCCAACAACTCAAAGTAAAACACTAAATATCATCAATTGAGCACCCCTAAATAGTGATTAAGAAGAGGTTACCAACAAAGCCATCGTAGACAAGCTTAAATACAAGCCTGCAGATGCAAAAGGTTTGTTGCTGGTGAAATTCTAAACATCCTTTGAAATTATCATTGTACTCCTCAATCATTCATAAAGGATACCCCATTTTGACTTACTTATGGATCAAACAACATGATCTTGATTGAACTAGGAAATAAATCTTAGTGAAGACAACTATTTGATAAAAATAACAATAATGATCTTTAACGACAGAGTCAAAAATAATAATCTCTAATAGGACCCTAGGGGACTTCAAATGTACTTTAATTAGTTGGCTTGAAAAGGGAGTTTTAGCCTTATTATTCTTTAAGGGCCTTTGAAAGTTAGTAAAGGGATTATCAGCTAGGACAAATGCCTCAACCTTAACACTAACAACTTATAATCAAACTCTCTACCCATGATATTTTCAAAACAAAAGGGTAAGATAAGGCACAAGAAAATGGAAAAGGAAAGCATGCAATGTTACAAAAAAAAATTCTTATTAACAACTTGAGTTACAGGATCTTCGACATAGGGTATACTAAGCATATCTTTGCTTCTTAAAGGACAATGAAGACTTTATATTATCTCAATATTTATCACCTCCTCAGTATTGAATGAGTATTGAGCCATAGATTTGAGTTTATCTAGCCTTATTAGTATAAGAGAAATAAAGGAGTATAATCGAGATAAAATGATAAAGATTTTTTTTTATCCATAAAGAATACTTTATCTTAAATTATTTGTGTTTAAAGTTCTTGAAGGATGAAGTACAAACAATAAAGAAAGGAACATATCGCGCATTCTTTTAATGATATATGTTAGAAAATGAAATTTTCCTAAAGTCTTACTTTCTAGAAGATTTGAAAAACGTGGCTATTACTACAAGAAAAAATGATACTACTGACAGTCAAAATCCGTCAGGAATGGTCAAAATCTGTGGTTAAATCAGAATTATCGACGGATTACCAATGGTAACAAATCTGTTGGTAAAATTTGATCGACGGAAATCATGTTTCATCGATAATAACAAAAAAATCCGTCGATTAACCGACGAAAATCATGTTTCATCGATAAATAACGCACATTGTTCATCTTCTTCCTCCTCCCTCTTTCATTCTTCTTCTTCTTCTTCTTCATCTTCTTGGTGGGAAGAAAGGCAAAGGAAAAAGGAAGAAGATGACAACAAAAGAGGCTAGAAAGAGAAGTTTCCACCTTGCACTCATTGTAAAAAAATGAACCATACTGAAAAATTAGAACTTGTACACACTTATGTGTGTAGTTCAATAAGTACAACATCCTTAAATGGCAATAAATATATTTCTTTTGTAGATGATTTTACAAGGATGATTTGAGTGTTTTTTTCTCAAACAAAAGTCATAAGTGTTTAATGTTTTCTTAAAGTTCAAAGTTATGGTTGAAAATGAGGCTGGATGCAAAATTAAAAAGCTTAGATATGATAATTGAAATGGGTATATAGCAGGGGACTTTAAAAAGTTCTTTGAAAAGGCTAGAATTTAACTCCAATTAATTGTTCCTTACACTCTTCAACAAAATGGGGTGAGTGAACGATTATGGATATGATATGGTTTGCTCTTTGAAAAAGATCTTCCAAAATTCTTTTGGGCAGAGATGGTTAATACCTCTGCATACTTGTTGAATATATTGCCTACCAAAGTCGTGAAAGGAAAAACACCTTTTGAAGCATGGTATGGAAGAAAGCCTTCAATAGAGCATCTCAAAATCTTTGGTTGTGTATGTTATACTTTTTTTTCAGATGTAAATAGAGACAAGTTGGATCACAAGTCAGAGTTTGACATCTCCTTTGGGTATTGTAATAACTCCATAGGTTACATGATATACAATCCTTTGAAAGAAAAAAATTTATATTTCTCGAAATGTGAAATTTGATGAGTTTTCTATATGGAATCGAGAGAACTACAAAGTAGAAGCCTCAAGAAAAAAGCAACTTGGAGTAGACAATCTCCAGGAACAATATTCAAATATTCAAGAATAAGATTTTGATGAATATGATGATTTTCCAGTAAAAGGCACTATAACTCTTGCTAAAATCTATGAAAGGTGCGACAATGATGCATTTGAACACAAAGAATATGAGTAAGTTGTTGAAATGGATGGGTGAAAATGTGTTATGCAGGAGGAGATGAATATGATTCAGAAAAATAGAACATGGAAACTTGTAGGCAAGCCAACTAATCAAAGGGTTGTTGGTCTTAAGTGGGTTTATGTAATGAAATTTTACTTTGATGGTTCTATAAACAAACCAAAGGCTAGATTGGTTTTTAAAGGCAAGATTGGTTGTTAAAGGCTATCATCAACAACAAGGAGTTGATTATTCAGATACATTTGCTCTGGTAGCAAGGCATGATAAATCAGGTGGCTAGTTTCATTGATAGTAAAAATAGGTTAGAAAATTTATCATTTTGATTGAAATCAGCTTTTTTAAATGCTTTGCTTGAAGAGGACATCTATATTTAACAACCTAAAGGCTTTATTGTTCTTGGCAGCAAAAATAAAGACTACAAACTTCAAAAAGCCCTTTATCGGTTGAAGCAAGATCTAAGGACTTGGTATAATAGAATTGACAATTGTTTATTGCATAAAGGGTTTCAACGAAGTGAAAGTGAAAAAGGTCAAGCAATGAGGTGCAACTTATTGTGTCCTTGTATGTAGATGATTTGCTAGTAATTGGAAATAGTTCAGATTCCTTGAGTAATTTCAAGTATGACATGGAAACGCAATTTGAAATGACTGGTTTGGAAGAAATGAATTATTTTCTTGCAATGGAGATACACTAATGTGATGCAAAAATCTTCATTGCACAAAGAAAGTATGCTCTAGAAATGTTGAAGAAGTTTCACATGCAGAACTGTAAACCAGTGAACACACCCCTTATGGTAAATGAGAAGTTGTCACTTGATGATGCTAGTGGCAAAGTAGAAGCTTCTACTTATAAAAGCTTGATTAGAAGTCTATTGTATCTTACCACCATTAAACCAGACATAATACTTGTTGCAAGTTTGTTGTCCAAATTTATGCCTTATCCTAGTCAAGCTCATTATCATGCAACAAAACGAGTATTGAGATACATAAGAGGCTCAACTGGCTATGGCATATGATTTTCAAAGGGATGAAAGTGGAGACCTTCAAGGATATGCAAATAGTGATTGGGTAGGAAATTTAGATGATTCCAAAAGTACCTCGGGTTATGTTTTCTCATTTGGTAGTGATGTTTTCTCTTGGAATTCAAAGAAGCAAGATGTGGTGGCTCAATCCACAGCTAAAATTGAGTATATATTAGTTGCATCAGCTGGAAATCAAGTCATTTGGTATAGAAGAGTTTTATATGATGTAGGGCAACTACATGATGAACTGATTGTCATATGGGTTGATAACAAGTCAGCCATTGCAATTGCAAAGAATCATGTCTAGCATGGTAGAACAAAACACATCAAGGTGAAATATTACACCTTTAGAAAAGCAAAGAAATATAAAGAAACCAATATGGAGCATTGTAGTTCAAAAAATCAAATTGCAGATGTTATGACCAAAACACTCTCTAAGATCAAGTTTGAAGTGTTGAGATCAAAGCTTAGCGTATCCAAAAAAATTCTCAAGCAGGAATGTTAAAAAATGAGATTTTCCTAAAATCTTAATTTCTATAAGATTTGGAAAACTTGGATGTTAAGGAAACTTAATCGTTAAGAAAACTTAGTTGTTAAGTTTTGTAAAACATGCTTGTTAAGTTTTAGGGAGAATAGGCTTATATCTCTCCTATAAATGAGAGAATTCATTTTGTAAAAACATAACCCACTACACTCATAATTATAGTCCACTATTTGTATCCCCCTACACTCTTTATCTTTCTCTTATTCCACAATGCAGAAAAGACTTTTCTTTTGCTACCTTACTTTGTTTTGATTTTATAACAATATCTAATCATATTAGACTCATGTTTCATTTGATAAAAAAAACACGAATATATTTGTTGTTAGGATAATGGACAGATTTTCACAAAGGATTTGAAATTATTTTAAGATAGTTAGTTTAGTAGAAGTCACATTCACGGCGGTCAATATCTAATGAAGTAAGGGAAGTATCACAATAGAAAGAATCATAAAATGAAGAAAAAATAGAAGACATGGTGAAAGAAAAGCATACCCAATGGTGGAGAAGATTACTTGAGAAACAAACCGGAAAGGGAGGACAAAAAGTGAACTGTTTGAGCAAAGTACTAAAAGGAGCATAAAATCTAGAAAAAAATAAAGGATGAAAAGGGAAAATGAATTGTTCGCTACCCATTATTGTAACATTTCAACATCAACAAAATCATTTAATAATCAGCATTAAAAACACAAATGCTTACTCATAAATATGAGTACAGAAGGCATAAGCTTCAAAAATTACTTATAAATACGTAGACTCATAAAGATAAAACACTTATAAGATGTCAAAAACCAAAACTTGGTACTCAAGTGTTATTTCATAAATTGAATATATTTTTCATTATTCACCTTTATTCATTCTTTCATTTATTTACTATTATCTTTTGTTCTTACTAACTTGAATGTTGTAAAATCTCTTATAGTGGACTTTCCTTTAGTCTTCAACATTCTAATCAGAGTTTATTCTTAAGAAATTCACAAGCTTCTAAAATAAATTTTACTTATTTTAGATCTCTCGACTTACGTTCCTCCTTTCCGTGAAAACATTTGAGTTGAAAATGGGAAGTTGAAAAATATTTTTGGATTTGTAAAGAAAAATGTCGAAGTATTTATGTGTTTATTGAGTTTTTCCGTAATAAATTTTAAATATTTTGGAATGCTTATGCTCTAATATATATTTTTTAAGCGTTATATATAAAGTAATCTAAAAATCAATGTTGAAAATATCTTTTAAAATATAATGTATAATTTGAAAATTTTTAACTACTTTTAAAGTATTGATTTTTTATTACATCCTAATGGAAAGGTATGGGAAGAGATTAGAGAGGTACAGGAACAGAAAGATAGAAGAACAAAACCTTGGACTCAAATAAAGTCAGAAGAACAGAACTCCCTGTAATTTTTTTAAAATTTTACACAGTTTTCCCCTGTTTTCGTTTACAAAGAATAGACTGTGCAACTGTATTTCTTTAGTAAAAATGCGTAGTGTACTTTATTTCATGCAATCAAAAACTTCAAAAGGAAAGAGTTGAACTTTCAAATAAAAAAGGTATGAACTTAATTTTGTCCTAAAATCTTCTCTCCACGCTATTACTCTTAACGGTTTGAATTAGTTGCCATGCTTTTAAAATCGTAGATTATGTGGCAAACTTGCAAACAAAACATCTACTTTGAAAGCAAGAACAGACAAGTTAAGCACAAATGGTTAGCCATTATGTAGAGAAATCAAAAGTAGGAGCATTTTTATCTGAACAGATGAAGAAGGAAAAACAGTTAACCCTATTTACTGAAAAGCTAATCACTAGGAGTCCATGAGTAAAAAAAATAGAACTACAGGGCTTGATAATCAAAAGCCATATATCTATTTAAAGTTACAGTACTTGTTAACAGTTATTGTACACCGATTGGATGGGCCAAATAACGCCCAACAAATTCTCATTCACTTCCGTAGACCCTTTGATGTAGAAATACTAAATACTAAAAAATGACTACCTAATCTACACAACTCAGTATCATGCTGCTGCTTCTGGTGGAAAATCATGCACCAAGGGCTGCTTAGGTTGCCACAGGAAGAGATCTACCCTTAACTTCCCTTTCAGGCACATAACAAAATTTATAGTTCTATTATCATACATGTCACTTGGTTTCCTTCATAGCAAACTACCATCATTGCTTTGAAGCAAAAAGGGTAGCTTCACAAATCATCATTGCCTTCATCTTTGGTTGTTGTTGTATTCGGAGCATCATCAAAACCTGAGCTAGGGGCAAGCTCATTCAAATCAAGGAAGCGTCGCTTTGTGGTGCCTTCAACTTCCTCCTGACCTGGACTACTAGATTTTTCAGGAGGCTGGATTTTGCTTTGTTCATCATTCTCCTCTACAGCAGGATATTGGTTGTTGTTCCCTTCGGCAGGGTGGTAAGTAACAGGCTCCACATCTTTAGTTTCTTGTTCTTCATCGTCATTGCCATCTGAATCTTCACTTTCCATCATGTAATCTCCATTCTCCTCAGAAGGATCTGAGTGATCATCTGATGCATTAGACTTGTCAGGTTTAACGAACTCGGTTTCTGAATCAGACATCTCTAACTGCCGGTAATTTATACGTTTTTGTGTTGCCCTCTTACTGCGTCTTAGACCTGATTGAATCTCACCCACAGACCTGAGTTTTGTTTCCCTCCTAGTCCGGCCTGCCAGTCGCTTGAATTTCCGGGGCTTGTCACTCTCCTCACTGACACTCATGGAATCTTCATCATCTTCTTCTTCATCTTCAACATTATCTTCATTCCAATTATATTCTTCATCTCCTTCAGAGCCAGAGCTACTAGAAGCCTTCCTTCTCTGCTTGCGTTTCTGAAGATACTCTTCAGAATACACTGCTTCTCCCACGATATCATCATCACTGTCATAGTCAGCCTCATTATCTGACAAAGCTTCAACAAACTCTTTCTCTGAATACCGTTTAGGCTTCTGTCTTCGTCGATTGCTGATGTGAAATAAAAATTATCAATGAAATAAGACATAGAAGTCATCAGAACATATTTGAAGGGATAATAAAATCAGAACCACAAACCTTCGATCCAAGTCCAGTATGTCAGCTTGATTATCTTCCTCCATATCATCGAAGTCTGGTGATTTTGGAGATAGCGTGCCAAAATTGAGATCTTGAGGGTCATGCGAAGGGGAAGGACCACTCCATTTACCATTGGATAAAGCTTCGGGTTTTGATCCTGGTTCTCTTCTTGGTATAGCTTCTGGGGACGGTGGTTTCCGTCTGATATAGAAAGAAACAGAAACTATGCCGTGAGTACAAAGCCTGACAAATGCATATGATTGGCTCCTGTTCTCTCAATATACGCAACAACAAAAATTACATGCATATCGAGAACAGCCAAATAGAGGTACAAGAATGTAAGATCAAAATGCAAAATCCATACTTGGTTATCTTAATTGCCTCATTGATGGACCGATCATAATCATCTGCAATGACAGCAATGTCAAGTTAGGTCAATGTAAAGCCTCAAATACTGAAACTCAAGAAATGAATTTACTTTTATCCAACCAAACCAAAAATTATGTAGTTCAGGAGAATTTTTGCCATAACTAAAGCTAAACAGGATGCACAATAAAACTGAGATTATCAATGTCCAGATTGTCCCGCTATCATCAATGCAGGGTAAAATTGCAATAAAGCTCAGTGATAATGTTACACTCTTAACTAAAAGATGTGGATATATGAAAAATATAAATGCTTACCAAGTAGCTATGCAAAATCCAATGGAACTTTTATCAGATCAAAGGAAATCCCAAAACCAATGTCAGATATCAGAAAGAACCAATAAATTATCCCTGCTCTTGTGAACAGCAGCGCCCTTGGTCCAAGCAGGGAAAGCTTTTTAAAGAATAGATATTCTTCACAATATTCAAGGCCAACAATGTTTTAAATAGCTACCGTCTCTATTCAGAGGGATTTTTTGGAACCATCACATAGATTCAGCCTTCTATTTTTTCCGCTATGGCCAATACAGCAGTCCCTACAACAAGCAATTGTTGCTACTGTAGCATTGCTATAGCACACTACTTAAAACCTGGATTCAGGCTAGTTAAAACCTAGGGTCCTAACATACCCACAACAATCCAACTGTAAAAATATTGAACTGTCTAATAACCCTCAGCAGTTCATGTGAAGGAAAAAAAAAATGAGGAAAATAAAGAGGCCAACTCCAGCTGTGAAAACAAAAATGCAAACAATGATGAAACTTCTTACCGAAAGTGTAGGTAACAGGTTTCCTATCACGAAGTGAACGCCCTAGGGCAAGCCCATCAACACCTAAGAAATTATCAAGAAGAAGAGCTTGTCTGTGTTGTTTTTTCATCAATTTCTCCTTTCTCTGCACAAGACACGCCAATTTTGTCAGTTAAAAGTACAACAGGATTTTTTATGAACCACTTATCAAGATAAAAAAGAAGAGCAAACATGAATTCAAGTTCAAATCCTAGAATGCTACATCTTCTCAACCCATGCCAGACTAATTTTGTCAGTTAAAAGCACAATAAGGTTCTTCAAGGACCACATATGAAGATAAAACTAAAAGCAAACATGAATTCAAGTCAAAGTGCCCAATTTTTCAATTTTCTAAACCCATTGAGAGGAGGATAGGGTAGAGTAAGCAAACACAGATATAGTACCTTGTGAACCTTCTCAATTTCAGGAAGCATGTCTATCTTCACCTTCTTCCCCACAGAAACCTCCGTTCTGTTTTTACTTGTGAAAAGCTTCTCCTGGGAAATCAGATGAGTAAAAGCAAATAAGATGAAGCTCAACTAAAAAAAACGGTGCAAACTTCATGAAAAATTGGCAGAATTAGGTTATTTTATATTATTTCCCTTTGAAAAAAAAAAACTAACGGTCAATCCTATCTTCTATAACAAAAATATATCTGCATTCTTAGGTCTGTCAAAGAAAAAAAAACATAGCAATAGAGGGAGTTGTAAACCAAAGGATTCAAGTAGGGTAGCCAATCCTAATTAGTGGTTAAAGGCTTAGTTGTTGTATCAGAATTCCAGAAGTTTATAATTTAACTTTAAAATAATATTAGTGAAAGGGTAGACCAATAGATTTTGAACAAGACAATTGAGAAAATAGCTGATTGCATTAAATAATTGCTGCAGCTAATTTGATCTCCCTGGTTCCAACACTAATGGAGGCCTCAGTCTGACCAACAACGTTAACTAATTTCTATTATAAATAGAAGGCACTTAATACTAATGGCGGCATAAGGCACCCTTTGACCACTTTAAGTTCTTTGTTGCCTTGTATTTTCTTCATGCATATTGTGGCTGAGATTGCCTTCTAGCACTTATTGATATTTCTGAAAATATTGTTCTTTTTTAGTAGCAGTCATAAAGAGGCAAGAAGGAATGAAATTTGAAAAGTATAATAAGGTTGTAACGTATAGTACAATGGTAACAATCAATGTTCTGATTTTTTGTTAGCGTTAGATATATTGTGTATATGGGCTTGGTCCATCCCTATGTAATGCTATGTATGATATATGTATATATGTTCCACAGCTGTGCTAAATACACACAACCCTATCACAAAATAAATATATACCATTTCTCTCTACATGGTATTTAGAACCTAATTTTAATCCATGCCGTCCCTGTGGACTCACTGTTCATTGGTGCCAATTTTTTTCCAGACATCATGTCCACGCTGATTTCCTACTACCCTTTTCGCTGTGGATTTTTTCCTCTACAGTTATTAGGTTTTATCAACAATGGTGAATCTAATGGTTTCATTCAAGGACTATAATTAACTTTGAATTTTCTAAAAAAAAACAGTTTCCTATTTGATAAGTTCACTAAGAACTTTAGTTAGGGTTTCTAAATCAAAATAAAATTAGTATCAATTTGTGACTCCAAATATACATCATTAATTTACTGATTAATCTATTAAGTGATCCATTTTCTAGTACAAAACCTATAACTCAAAAGTCCCAATACCCAGAAAAACACTGAACACTCGTTAAAACATGCCCACTAAGCATAGATAGATGAGTTTCAATAACTTACAGAAACATCCAGAAATTCATCAAAATTGGTAGCAACTGTTTCCCACTGGTAGGTTGTATTAGAAAAAACCTGGGAACCTCTTGGTTTCCCTTTCTTCATTTGAACCACCTCAGTTTTCCTTATCTCCCGATACAACCTCTGACCAATATTTTGGTCATCTTCATACCTGCACTAATCAAATGCCATGTGAATAAAAAGAAAAAAAAAAGAGATAAATGTTGAACAGATTGAAGTCAAAGCACATGAATATTACCAATAAGAAACTCCATGTGAATCACCACCAATACGCTCCTTGCGAAATGTTGAAAGTGGAATGCCATGCTTGATTGAGCTGTCAATGTAACTCCTGATATCTTCTTGCTGCAAAATACACAAGTCAAGTTTAATCATGTACACCATGAAGAGGGATGATCAAAAGTAAGATTTGTGAGTCAGGCTATTAATGATTTGCCCCTCAATCTGTGCACTTGGCAGGTTTTGATCTTGGGAATTTAAATACCTTTTGCACTGCTCCAACCCCTACCTCCCCCCCTTCCCCCCGGCAAAAAGAGAACCCTAAAGAAAGTTATTCCATAATAGGGTGACCTAGTTAGACACAATAGCCATTGGCCAACTAAAATAGTGCATGGTCATGCATCTCCAGGAATCTGTGTGAATTGTATTAAAAGAAACTATTGAGGCAAATTATCACACCCTTGTTAATAGGCAAGCCCAAGAACCACTCAATATAAGAGATAGGATAAAATAAACCTAAAATGGGTGGCTGCAACTTGAACACAAAATGAGGCAAACAAAAATAGTGAATGACAGATAAATCACATGCATATATCGTAGTAGAAGTTAATTCAGTTCTAAACATGAATTGCATAGTTTTCAGAGATCTAACCTAAAATAAAGGAAAGTGGTCTCATTCTTCCATACTAACTTTCACCCATTCAAGGAAAAGTATATAAGAAATATAGATACATACATAAATGTTAAATGGACAAGGGTACCTCAACTCGAATGTCACATAATGCTTTTAAGATGACCACACGAACCCCTGGATCAAGTGATTTATATACTTCAATCTCCGCTCTGTCACGTGAACATAACATGAGACTTGGTAGACACATAAAGTGGACTTTAGATATTGCAAGACTGACTGTTTACTTACCCATGTGAAGCAACAATAGGAAGATCCCCATCCGCAACCTGCATTTGAATTCCCTTTATTAGCTCTGGAAACTACAAAATGTTATATAGAATTTTCAGCTTGCTAAAAAAATATTGTGTTATTACCCAGTGCCACCAATCTCTTAACTTTCTGCATAATACCGTTATCCAAGTATCACGTGAGAGTGCCATTCGTGTAATGGGAGGAATGGCCTATAAAAAAGATACAATTAATGTTATCAGACTAGTAGCAATTTTGACAGCTTGTGACATTGTACAACAAAGAAAGTATTGATCTTGCAGAGGAATAGATTTTGAGATGGATTAGTGCCCTATAAAAGACAATGGCAAACAAACCTCACAAGCTCTTAAACTGCAAGACAACTAGAATAAAAACCCTTGACTTCATCACTCGTTTAACAATATCTATCTATCCACCAACAAAAGAGACTAAGCAAGATTAATGCTATTATAATATCTAATCCAATTTTAAAAACTTAAATGAGTCACCACTTTTTGATTAGCCACTGCAATAGATGAAGGACAAGTGGAACTAAAGACAAATTCAATAGATGAAGGACAAATGGAAGTAAGGAAATAATGGCATTGACCTTGTGATAGCATTCATTGCACTACTGCAGCTTAAAGTACTAAACTTCAACTACCTCTGCAAGATATGGAAGTGTGTGACCAATAACATTAAACAGTCTAAACTTTCATTCTCCCCAGTCCCCACTATCTCTTTGTCACTCAAAACCTAAGTACATAACATACAAATCAGACTTGTGCAGATTTATGTCATTATAGTACTCAACCCAAAAACTAAATTTCAAAACAGTCCAAGTACACTGTTTTACTCAATTAATCTCCATCCACAAACTCATTACACCATGGACGTGTATAGCATGCACCATGTCTATAACAACACTTTCTCATCGCAGCATGGGAGTTTCAATACAGAATAATTTTCCCACATTATTTAAATCTGCAGGGAAGCTATAGTTTAAGTATAAACGCTTTGCAACAAAAATTAGGAATAACAAAAACTCGCCCCAGAAGTTCTGAGCATTCTTCGAAGTAGGCCTTTTCTATAGTAATTTCAGTAATGATGCCTGAACACCTATATAAACTGTCCAGTAAAGTATACATCCGCCTCTCCCAAGAATGATCATGATTATCTTTGACACATTGATTTGAACTCAGAAGATCAGGGATAGGACCAACAAGGATGAAACCCAGAGAAGAAAATCCAAAGGTACATTTGGAAGTTGTAACCATTTGATGCAGCATAGTACCTTATACTTAGAAACCACAGAAATAAATAAACTAAGCTTAAAAGCTGCATACTTGAACACAATCCTTCAAAAGCAAATTGGGCTAATATCAGGGCAGAGAGAACAAACAATCAGAAAAAGTCCCCAGTTTAACACTCAAGAAAGGGCTTCCCAACATGCAACAAAGACCTCCAATTAATTACTTGCTTTGTACTTACCAATTCCTGCCAAACTCAACTCAGTTGCAAATAATCATGTCCATCTCCCAGCATCATATAGGTCAACCATATTATGGCCATGAATCCATCAAACAGGCAATGCACTTACAAACTATATATTTGTCAGTGTTCAGTTTTTTGCTCCTTCCACAATTTCCACATTCAAAAGAGTTTCAACCACCGCATTAAATAAAGAGTCATTCCAACTGTTAAGTAGTGGCTAATACCAAAGTTTATCATTTGGATTCAACTCAAACTCTTAGAAAATTTTGAACATGTTATGACCTTTTCGATTTGAATTATAATCCCAAAACATATGACTAGATTTAAACATACACTAATCAAAGGCACCCCAGTAATGCAACCTTCTCTGTCTCAGCCACAGCAACCTCCAGATACCCTACACTAATAAGAACTCCACTTAACAGCTATTAATTTCCCTCGCTACCAGGCAATGAGCACTGACGTTATCACAGAAGAAACAACTTCATATTTAAGGGATACAATCATAATCAAATCCACTGCAATATTACTCAAAATAAGAAAAGAACGCATCAATACAACATCCTACAAACTCCTAACAATACCAACAAGCACAAAACTAACACAACCCACAAAGACTAGGACTTCAGTCTCACCCATATTCACAGAAAAAAGAAGAAATGCAGTACGAACACAAGAACAAACAAAAGGGAGATAAAAAAAAAATCAAAAAGCACCAACCTTTAGCAAAGGCATATGTATATCACTCAATGTGTCATTGGGAGTGAGCAAAGCCGTCTCAAACTCTTCAGCCGAGAATTCTACTGAAATATTCAAAAGATGCCTAAAAAGCTGCAGCAGCAACAACAACAAGAAAAAAACAGACTTAATACAAAGAATGCACAACAAACCCAGTGAAAAGCAAAAAAAGAATCACAGTCTCCATACTCACATTAAAAAAATTGAGTATTGAAGCCAATTCCCACATGCACCGGAGGTTGTAACGCGGCAACTGTGCAGGCGTGGGCGGTTCCACCAACGGCGTCACGATCTTGCTGCATTGCTGCGGCTGTGGCGACGGAGGCTGGGGCGACTCCTCGCGGCGAGGCTCCCTCTTTGCAGCCTTTGGCCTTGCTGGCTGCGACGCGGAGTAGAGGCGTGCAGCCGTACGAATGGTACAGGCGCGAGAGGGACGGTTCCGGGTGGGGGCGGGAGGAGCAGCATCAGCGGCAGCAGTAGCGGCGGTGTTGGTGGTTGCTTCCTCCTTGTGCAAATCGGGCGAGGGTTCTTTGCTGTCCTGCGGGGGAGATCCTTGGGACATGGTGTAAGACAGAGAGATCAAAAGGGTTTTAGGTTAGGTGTGGTGGGATAACGTGCAGAGGATCGTGGTTGGGTTAGCATTGAAGACGGAAAATCAAAGTGAAGAACGAGGGGTTGTAGAGAGAGAAGCGAAGAAGGGCACTTTCTTTTTTTTTTAGAGAGAGAAACAATGAATGTTTGAAAAAAAAAATTGGAGCAGTGTTTTTTTTTTTTTAAAGGGACCAAAGAGAGGGACACAAACCCTCAAATTCAAAGGTGCATGTACCTATGTACCTATGTGGTTCTGCAAATATAGGAAACTCAAGGCAACAGAGAGAGATAGATCGAAGAAGCGGGTCAGAAACACAAACACAGTGCCAGGAATTTGGGTTTTCACTTTGCAGCTTTGATTTTTATTTATCTTTTACTTATACTTATTTCATAAAATTGTTTTCTTTTTAAATTGTAAGTTGCGCAATGATATGTTTCTGATGGTAATTTTAATTTTCGTTACTGTCTTTAAAAATTTGATATAACAATAATAATATATTTATAAATGTTAAACACGAAAGGAAAACAAGTGTTGTGTCACTTGTTTCTCTTGCCAGCTCCATGTTCAGATTTGTGCAGCTAGTGTCCTCCAGAGATGATGAATTTTCAATGGAGGAATTTGTTCACCTTTGGTTTTTGCTGATATATATAAAAACTTGAAATTTAACACAAAAAAACAAATTAACTAGCCAAAAACAATGAGAAAAAAAAATACAAAAATATTTGCTTTTATTCTATTAGCAATCAGTTTTCTGCCTATTATTCCGGCGAGGTCAGGAGAATGATGGTATATTGATACAATGTGTAACACTTAAATAGGAAGATCTCAACATTTTTTTCATATAATATCTTCAAATGAGTGAATTTTAATAATAGAAAAAAAAATGAAATAGAAAGATATAGATGTGGAAAGTAGTATAACCAAAATTTAAAGAGATAAAAAAAATAAAGTAAAATTGGGATAAATAAAAAATTTGATGTATTCTTATAAGTTACTTTATCATGGGTTTTAAAATATTTTTATTAATCTATACAAATCACATTTTTTTAGAAATTGAACTATGTTTGTGTTTGAATATAGTATTTATCGCTATTTTGTAATTAGGTTTTGTAATTGATATAGATTCTAATACTGTGTTTTTTGGATGGAAAGTTGTATAGATACTAACCTTTTTTTTAAGTTATATAACTGATATATAATTTTATATTACGTATAATAATAAAGATATTTGGTAATTTAATTATTTTAGCTATTAAAATATTTTAATATAAGATTTTATGTACATCTTTTATTACTTAGTTGATTTAAGTTTATGAGTGATTATTGCCTATCTTTTAACTATACTTATAACCTAATATATACATATTAAATTTCTTCGATCTAAAATATTGTTGTTGAAAATTGAAATGTTTCTCATTCTTCCGGTATTCAAAGAATTGGAAGAAGGAAACATTTAAATGTTTAAATGAAGATGAAAGATATCTTTCATTAAGATATATTTATAAGTAATAGATCATACATTAACTCAAAATAAAGTTATTTTTTATGAATATTAGTTTATACCAGGATACTTATATGTATCCAAATGATATAAAATTCTAATATGAAATAAATCCCATTAAGAAAATAAACACTAACATTGTATTATCTTAAGAATCCTATCATTTTCTTACTATTTGTTGTTATTAAAAATAACATATCAATGGTTGGTTTATTAAAAACATCCGTATTTATTATAATTTATTCTTAATTAATTATAGTGTGTTAGTCAAAAATCTATTTTAAACATATTATCTTAACTTTTAGATAAATTAATATAAGTAATTATGGAGAAACTTTGATCAAATTTTATAACTTCTGCCGTAAACATGTGAGTGAATCATCATGAATTATGATTAATTCATCTAGATTTTATTTATATTACCAAACTCTATTATTTAATATAAAAGTCTAAAGCAAGATGGAAAAGGCATAGATACAAAGAGTTAAAAAATATATATATATATATATATATATATATATATTATTTTCAAATTTATGGTATTTATTGGTGTTAAAAGTGTTTTTTTAAATTCATAACTATCACACATTGTTTATTGATAAGTTTGCTTCATAAATGGAGAGAAAATTGAAAGACAATTTTGATGAGAAAAACATGGTCAATTGTGATGAGGGAAAAAAAATAAAATATTTAGAGCCAAAAAAAATAAAAGAGAAAGAGATGAGAATGGATAAAATAAAAAGTAAGGAGGTGAGAGTAAAAGGCATAAAAGATAAGTTGGGAGAAAAAGAAAATAAGGAGGAGTTGAGACAAAAACAATTTCAAGAAAAAAAAAATACAGAAGAAATAAGTTGAACAAAAAAGTAACCAAGAAAGTCAAAGAAAAAAATAATAATAATAGAGATATTTTTTATGATTATACAAATGTTGATCTTTTATTCACCTAAGAATGTGAAATATTTTGTATGATTATGTATGTGTCATTTATGGAGACAAAAATGAACGTAGTAATCAAAGAGCACGAGAGTATGTTTAAATTGTTGATCAAAATATTTTATATACATATTTAACTTGTTTGAAAAAATAAAGAAGTTGAGAGCAAAAGTTTGAGTAAGCAAATTTTAATAGATAAGAGAGACGGGTTAAATTGTTTATAATACTTTAGGATAAATTATCTATATATAAAGGTAAGATTGTCATAATATTTGATTTTATACATAGATTTTGTTTTATTTAAATATATTCAAATGTTTGAATCTTAATATGGATGTTGTGTCGTATTGAAGATGTTTACAGTAATATAATTAAATGTTTCTTATAGAAGATCTTATGAGCAATGTATGACATGTGTAAATATTAAAAAATTTAAGGTATGCGGGATAAAATTTGTATAACGTGTGTGAATATATTTTAAACAAATTATGTTATATTACATATTTTGGTAAGGAAAAATTAGAATTCATATAAAATTATACATGTAAATGTGATAAAGAAAACAATATACTGTATGTACAATATTAATATTACTTGAAACTAATATAATATATAATATAAGTATTTGACCAGAAAAAGAAAATAAGAGAATGGAAACAAAACTTGAAAATGAGAGGAAAAAATAAAGAAAATTAAGTAAAAGCTTATATTTATTAATTATATGAGAAAGAAAATGCTAAAACTGAATAAGATAAATTCATTTATCAAATATTTTATTTTAATTATATAAATTACATAAACTTATTTATTAAATTATAAAAATAAGTTTACAAAAAGACTTATTATAATTTAAAAGAATTATTTATTTATTATTTAATATATATATATATATATATATATATATATATATATATATATATATATATATATATATCACATGTCTTAATTTTATATATTTTGCATATTTTCATTAGCTTACATATATTTTATTTATTACACATAGATTTGTAAAGTTTATAAATGTGTATATCTAAAACAATTATCTGATAAATAATTTAATATTTTAACTACTACTTTCATAATATATACTTATAATGTAGTATTAAATAAAGAATAGTATAATATAGGAAAAAATAAATAAAGAAATATGAAAGAAAATAAGAACAAGAAAAAGAGGAAAATAGGGCTTGCTTATATATACATATAATATTACTTACTTTAATAATATGTGTTCATTTTTTTATGAAAATAAATAATAATAAAAATTATTATTATTGTTATTATTATAATTATGAAATTAAATATAAATAATTTTTATAATTCTATTGTAAATATTATTTTTCGTAGGTAATTTTATAATTAAAAATGGTTAAATTTAAAAAAGCAGTTAAATTAAAAAAATATTAAATTTAAAAAAACTGTAAAATTAAAAAAAATGATTATTTTAATTTAGAAAGACTTTTATTTAAAGAATAAATTTAAAAAACAAATGTGAAAAAGAAATTTTCCTTTTTAAGTGTAGATAGACATATTAATAATTATATATATATATATATATATATATAATATATATATATATATATATATATATAATTTATAATTTAAACTAATAATCATTGAGTACTTCTAATATTTGAAAAATGTAGAGAGAAACAGAGTAAGAACTGAGTTTGTTTTGATTAAGGATAAAGAAAAAAGTGAGAAGAAATGATTGAAAATATTATAACAGATTTGATTAATATGATTTTGTAAAATAATTTAATAAAAATTAATTTTAAATATATAAATTTGAATTAAATTAAATTTTAAATAAAAATAAAAATTCTTTATAAAAAGTTCCATTTTAAAATAGCAA
>Ga0209589_1005778_pt1 | contig 20866 bp, 7 predicted proteins | sample CowpeawhiteBW_FD_187525 | JGI IMG/M metagenome (GOLD analysis project Ga0209589, IMG submission 187525) | Root nodule microbial communities of legume samples collected from California USA - Cow pea white BW (SPAdes) (version 2) | ecosystem: Host-associated > Plants > Roots > Nodule | place: USA... | reverse complement strand
TATACATATATACATATATACATATATACATATATATATATATATATATAAGCAATTAGAAGAAATAATGCGTACAAAAATGTGTACAAATACGCACAAGAGGTGTTTGATGAAAAACAACCGAAAGAGAGCTTATCTGCTTATTTATTAGAAACTTGTCCAATATATAGAGTACAAAATATCATGATATAAAGGAATAAGGAAAACCTAATATGTATCATCATAAAACAGAATTTTTTAAAATAATAAAAGAGAATAAAAAATATAATATCTCTATTAGAGTCACTAACATTAGGTTAGGATGGTTAAAAATTAAAAATAAATAAATAAAAGAATGAAAAGTTATTTTATGCATCAATGTTGAAAACTAGTTTTCAATATTCTACCAACTGTTACTGTCATTTCCACATCAAATTTATCTTGATTAAAACATCTCTAAAATAACAGTAATAGTCGGATTCACCTGAAGAGAGATTAAATAACAGTAAAAAGAGATATTAGAAAAGAAATATATTTTATGACTTGCCTCTGATCCTTTACAAATCAGGATGTTCCCTGGATGAGGATCTGCATGGAAGAATCCACTTTTTAAAATCATTTGACCATATGCTAGAGTCAAGCTTTGAAGAATTCTCCTGCACTTTTATAAGAAAGTTAATAGTGTAATAATACACTTATGAAAATTACATGAATAAAAATCATCTATATTATAAATCTCCCAGAAAAAGATGAGCCGTTAAACTTAACTATCCCCTTGTTATCTAGTTCTGACATTTGTTTACACCCACCTAAGAAAAGCAGGACCACAACCAAACATGTGGAAAGTGAATGAGTGCCAAGATTTATCAAAGCTGTCTTAGTATTACAATTTGTTAATTGATTCTTTACCATGACATGTATTTAAACATCATAGTACATACGACACTTGATCATGGAACAAAAAATAATTGTAGGAAATCAATGTCAGGTTGTTCTAAACCTTTTTTTTGGTATTCCCTTTTTCAATAGATTTAAAGATATCCATATAAAATTGAAATGTTTATACACAAAACAAAAAAAGAGCAAGAAGGCACTTTCATTTGTTCTATTAAGCTATGTTGCTAAACGACAAAGATTTGATTATTTGTAGTAGAGGTTTTGGCAGAAAACATGAAAACTGAGCATTGGTGCATTTAGTTGGAGCTGAATGCTTACATCTTTAAGGGTATGTTGCTCTCTTCAACTCATTATGGGATAGGATTAGGTTTATGACATGACATTCTTTTCATGATTTAGTCGAGGAGTGGCTATTTTTCATGTTAAGTGTGACTACCACATTGCCGCAATCTTAATTGTATTTTTGTTTATGCTTGTCCTTTTCTTCAGTAGAACATTGTGTCCTTCCCCCATGTTTTACTTTCCTTGTCAAATTTCTTTTTCAACGTAATAACAAAGACACCAACGAACAAATGCATAAATTTATCTCGATGACTGAAAATAGACAAGAGCTAAAAGCACATGCCATAAGTCAGAATTCATGTCATTATAAGCTATGAACATAGAAGTGTGGTTTGAAAGACCAGCTTTGGGATATATAGCTCAGGAGCTTACTGCTTTGCTGCTGCCGCAACCTTACCACGAGGATTTATGCCTCTCTTTGCTATTTCATCACCAAGGTTCATTATTGGAACCCCATCAATATATTCCATGACAAGGACCCTCCTGCACTATCCAAAAAGCTCCTCGTTACTTAAAAAGAACTCATCACAACCAATATGCATATGAACCTATATGTCTTAAAAAGTTTAACCAAGCAAATAGATATATATATATATATATATATATATATATATATATATATATATATATATATATATATATGTGTGTGTGTGTGTGTGTGTGTGAGTGTATAGTATCGTACTGTTCCTGGCTATATGATGAAGATTGAATGTGTAATATAGGAAAAATAATTTACATAGTGGATATTTTTTCTTTATTGTTTTCAGTTCAACCTTGCTTTTATCAATAAACGGTCTTTACATAACATACCGTGGTTGGTATACAAAGCTAAAAAGTAATTGATGGCATGCTTGAAGCATGGTATGTAATTATAGATCCCGATACTGAACAACTTGCAGTGTACCACCATTCAAGTTTTTCTACTCTTTCATTTTTAATATTTAGTCGAGAAAAACAGCAATTGGAAAAACCATTTCGCCAAAAAATTCACGAGACAACATAAAGAAATTAGTAAAGCTAGCACCAACTGACATTTAACATACAAATTTGGACTTCGGAAACTAATAAACTATCAAACAGTTCTAAAACAGCCATACAATTAAGTCAAATGAAAAAATAGCTGGCAATTTTCCCTGGAAACATATAGAGAGCTAAGCATTATTGTCCATTACTAAATTATATAATAAAGATTACGTAAGATGCTGGACTGCATAATATACCTGGTAACCATATCTCGTATTACTCGTGGCACCAAAACAGGAGTCTTTTTGTTATTCTCATACAAGAACTTTCTTATCCTTGCCATTGCATCAGCCTCCCTCATGAAATCAAATTCATATCCAATCTAAAATGTCACAAATCAACAGGTAGATGTTCAGAAATTTTCATGATTAATTGCAGGAAGAGCCACAATATTAACATGATTATGATGCGATAAGCATAGAAAAGAAACTAAATTTGTACAGAATTCAAGGACAATCAACTCAAGTAGAAGGGGCTAGGCTTTTCTCAATCAAAACTTGATACTTAATAGATAAAGCACTTTTAGTCCTGTATTGTAGATGAATTACATTCTAATCAAAGATATGCTTGTTCAGATTTCTTTAGAGAAATAACAAGTTGTTTTTCAACAAATATAAGTAGAAAAAACAAAGGAAAGCCAAATAAAGCATAAATACCTACTTTCCTCTCAAAACCTTAGTAACACAATTAAAAAGAAACAATAATAAAAAAAAAAAGGAAAGAATCAATAATTAAATGAACTTTCACTCCAGCAATACAATCACCACATTCCTAAAGATTCAATATGAGATTTAATCACAACATACTCCAAGATACCTCTGTAAGAATTATGACTTCCTGCCTATGGCAAAAAATATTTAATGTAATTCATTCGAAAACACAAAACAATTGGGTAAGAGAGGTTAGATATGTCGGGAACTTCCTTACCACTTGATTGCATGTTTCTAGTATAAATTGCATCGAAATTCCTAAACCTATCAGTCATACATTTCACACATAAAGAAGCTAGACAGTACATTTTATTCTTAATAGGAACTTCTACGTTAATTTGTAATATAAAAACAAACCCATAAAACAGGACAGGAAAACATGTGGAAATCAAATAATCTACATAGATTAAAGAAGCAATCTAACAAAAAATTAATTCCACCTGTTTTTCCATTTCCTTAGTCACTGAATATAGATCAAATTTGATATCAGTCTTTTGCATGTACAGTGCAAAAGCTTGCAAGTTATGGATATCTGTCATCATCAGATCCTGAATTCCTGGATGTTGAACCTATTATATAAAAAAGAAATCAGAATCAGAGATTTACTGGTTAATCAAATCCATTGGGCTTATTTGATTCATTTACCTTGACAACAACATCACTTGTATCACCTTTCAGTCTTGCTCTATGAACCTAGTATCACCACAATACATCTGTCAGTTACACGGTACTAAATCCTAATATATAATTCAAGACTGTTGCGAATACACTTTTTTTACCTACTATCACCCTTCTGAGGGCTTATTTGAGATATGGACATGAATATGAACCTCAAGAAGCAAAGCAATGCAAATATTATTAGATTTTACAATTCTTTAAAAAATACAATGCTACATACCCAAAAAGGTTTTTACTCTTCAAAATTATTCTGCCACCAACCAGACAGAAAGCATTGGCAAAGCGAAATAAAAATTTAAACAGTAAATAGAAGAATAAAGATAGTTTAAGAAATAGAAAACATGGAAAAAGTTGTTTAATTTCCTGGACATTGCACTTAGTTAACCCTTGATTAACATCAATTATTCACTTAAAGTAAATAAACACCGAAGCAAGGATAGTGGATGCCTACTGAACCAACTCTAACTTTGAGAGTGACTAGCTGTGGTAAACTTAATGCTAGAGTAGTGGTAGTGTCTATTTTATAAGGTTTATCAGCAATGGAAAATGATGGATGAAGGATAAAGTGCCGTTATCAATTATTATGCATGTCTGGATAAATACTATGCTTAGGGAGCATATACTAGCGTGTTGGGATGTTACCGCCGCCACCTGTTATTACTGTGGCAGATAAGCGTTAATAGTTTTATAACGACTATTTCTTAGGAGGAACATTATAGAATTCGTAATTTTTGTAAACACATTAACTTATTTCTACTTCTTATGGACAGTTTTCCATGACTGTTATTTCATAGGATGGGGCAGTTCAGTACATTTATTTCTATAAGCGTATTTATTGATTATTAACTTGTTTGTAGTAAGAAATAAAGGATTGTGCAGGGATTTTCAGAAAAGTTATTATGGACCTTCTACTCTTACTAACTGTTCCCTCAAAGACTCTTTCTATAAAACAGAAAATGAAAAATCACTATAATCCCCATGGGTAGCTGGCTGGTCACAGACCCCTCCAGTGACCTGAGTAGCAGCAGCTGAAGCCGCCACAGCCAACAATAGCAAAATAAACTGTTATCCATAACTATTGTTCTAATGGATCAGTTGAAGGATGCACAAACACTGTATCTTGCAGGTAAAAGAATATTATCACAATTCAAAATGATGGAAATTATTAAGGGCAACGAAAATAAGATAGCTGGCCAGAAGTTTCAAACGGACCTGAGCAATTGAAGCAGAACCTAGGGGTTCAACATCGAACCTCTCGAACACATCGTCAATACCCTGTCCCAGCTCGTTCTCCAAAACTAGTTTCATCACATCAAAAGGGGTGGGAGGAGCCCTATCACACAGCGTAACAAGTCTTTTCACCCATGCAGCCGGAGCCAAATCAGGCTTCCCTATAATTTGGGCAATCTGTATCATACTCAACATCACATCAATCCATAGGATGATCAACACAGTCGGTCAATCATAATAAGGCCATGCAAAAACAAAAATGCCAAGTCATAAAAATCCTCAAAAAATTAAAACCCAATCGATTTAAAAAAGGATTAAGGAGTGAAATAACCCGAATACATAAAACTGAAAAAAGAGGAATGAGTAAAAAAATAAAATAAATAGATTTCAAAATGTGGGACACCTTGAGGAAGAAACCGCCGAGGTCAGAGCACAAGGCGAAAATCTTATCGGCAGCAAGCTCGTGCTGTCGTTCCCACATTGCTTCCTGCTTCTGCACATCTTTGACGAAATTGACTCTCACTTGAAACACCTAAACAAGGAATGAACATTGCAATTGGTGGGAAAACAGAAGAAAACACAAAGCATATTAATGAATAGAAGAGAGAGAGAGACCTTGTATCCGGTGTAAATGTCAATGGCTCGAACCCAGAATTGGAAAGAACGTTGCCAAGGTCGCAACTGAAAGGAGAGCTTATCTTTTATAGCGTTGATATCAATAGCAATAGGAACAGGAACGGGAGGTAACATGGTATGCGTCCACGAGTACGATGTGTCGCATATAAATTAAAATATATTGCTGCCTTCTGAACTCAGTGTCGAGTGTGTGGCTCATAAACCATAAAACCAGGGAATGGATACAACAACACTCACTTTTTTTATATACCTTGCTTTCAAGCCTGGTTTTTCTAACACTCAAAAACAACGGCTAAAGCTGTCGGAAACACAACTCCTCTCGATAATTACTCCTTCTCATTTTATTTCTCACCTCTGCACTATTTTGCTTAATAAATATGTAACACTTTTAAGTTTTTTCTATCAATTAACTACAATATTTCGAATGGATTGATGTAGTAAATATGTAGACTCTACACACTCACCTAGTGGAAAATTCAATGAACTGAAACAAACATAAAGAATTCAAAATTTCTTTTTGAAAACTGTTTTATATATATATATATATATATATATATATATATATATATATATATTTTGGAGTTATTTCTTATGTGTTAATTTTATTTATTTTTCTATTTTATGTGTGTAAACATCCTCTAATAAATGTAGAAATATTTTGGGTTTTTGAGAGAGATTACTGAAAATATTTAATATTAATGAGACATAAGTTCAACCCACACATAAAAGATTAACATTATCTCTAATCTAAAACTTTTAGACAATTTGTTTACAGGTCTTTATCCTTATATATGCTCAACTTTTTCATTTTTATAAATTCTTAGCAAAAATTAACTTAAAACACACAATTATAGATTTTGGATAAGATTTCGTTAATTAGCTTTCAATATCTTCAACAAAAATACAAACATTTTAGAATTAATTTTCATCTTCATTCAACTATATTTGGAAGATAGAGTTTTATAGTGTAAGCTTAGAGCACACTTTGTTTATAGAATAATTTACAAGAATTTTCGCTTTTGGAAAACACAACACTCGTAACCTTCTCAAGGAGGTCTTACGTGTCTATAGACTTACTAAAAAACTATTCGTTGCAATCTTACAAGTTTCTCTTGCAATGGCTTTTCCAATTTGGCTTTGTCTTTTTATGCTTTCTTCGTATTTGAGTAGAATATTCATAAAACGTATTGAATGCAATTATAGTGTCACCAAATGTATAATTAGATAAAACTCTTAAATTATCTTTTATTTTTCATACTTAACTACTTGTTTTAGAACATAATGTTTTTGTATTAGATAAGAGTATATATTTCATTTATAACTTCATGACGCACCTTTTGACGAGTAATCAATCATTTTTCATTTGATTATGCATAGAGGGTTGATTCTTAGATAATTTTAAATTGTTTTCTTTCATGAACTGATACGAAAGCGCTATATAACAAACAGAATATTCACATTATTTAATGTATCTGCCGCTTTGAGTTTTAAACACGTGCAAACTTAATATTACATTTCCATAAAAAAATAACCTAATGCTGTGTTTTCAATCAGATACTTAAAATGATAAATTATCACTAACAATGTCGCATCATATTGGTACCTGATTTTATCTGCAGGGAAACATTAAGAAGGAGAAAAATAACAGAAGGCAACTCTATCTAAATATGGCACACTCGATGATAATAAGAGCACCTTACCAAGTGCTGTTTAGAATGTAACTCTATCTAAGCGTGGCACACTGAGTTGGTAATATAAGTACCATGTCCTGTTTCAACCTAGCGGAAGTAGGGGATTATGGGGTAACGGAATGAAAGGGTCGTGTGCTTTACAAGCAAGCAAAATGATCAAGCGTTTGCGGTGCATGCCGAAACGGCCAGTCATACAATTGAATATATTCATCACCAAAATAATTGAAAACTGATTTGACAATTTTAGATTTGGTAAATTCGACTGTTCATTACTAAAACAAAAATCAAATGAGAACTACAGAAATATCATGCCTCACACCCTCATCATAGTAAAATGAATTCAACAGGAAGTCCTTCAGATTTAAAAATGTCATTATCTCTGCCTTTCCAATAAACTTTGGATCTAATATGCGAGATAGCCTAAAGATCTATAACACGTGACAACTTCTGAATCCGGTTCAATAGGAAGTCCCCTTGCTTAATGGTTGCTTGGTAAAGGGCATTCTTGGCATCAGGGCGATTAGTTTCAAGAACACCAGCAACCTTATCAATCTTACAATGAAGTTTCCCTGCTGCAATAAAACGGGATAGCTCCCTGGAAGCAGATACTGTAATTAGTAACTTTCCGCCATCTAAAAACTAAACAAGTACTGAACCAAAATTGGGTTTGTAAAATGCATTTACTTACAGATCAATGAAATCCACTGTCACTCCAAAAGCTTTGGCCATGGCTTCAATTGTCACACTTTTGTAAGATTCCAAAAATTGGGAGTACACAACAGTTCTGACCTCCCTCATGTAATATCGGAAATGGGGATGCAGATAGCGGTCCAACTTAATCTGCTCCGTCAGACCAGCTGAAATAAATTTCAAAATGAAAAAATACTATTAAGAATGGGTCCAAACAGATAGGAATCATCCGCACTTTGAAGTTCCTATTGTAAATTGTGGATGTTTTTCAATATTTTCAAATTCCACCACAAAAAAAAATTCATGCATAGTTAAAATGTCTCAAGTAAGGCATCAAAACTTTCAAAATTCACTACAAAATTACTGAGATTTGACAGATGTCTGCTCACCAAATGCTGAGAAGAAAGACTTGTATTGACAATCATACAAGGAGTTCAAAAACTCTGAAAGATATGGGATTTTGCCGATCACCGTCAAGATCTCTGGAGCATCTACCACCTGATGCAAATGAACTTGTTAATAATTTACAATACACAGAATACTTACGACGAGACATAAAACAACATTAAAAAGAAAAGGACAATTAGTGTAAACAATAAAGAATCAACATACCTTTTGCTTTAAGGAAACTCTATCCAACGATATAATGCTGGTCAAAACCGTATAAAATATGAAGGTGTCATAAGGAAAGAGTTCATAGGTTGTAAAGGTTGAAATAGAATCCAAAAACAACTTGGCAGCCTTCTTGAAATTTCGAGTGGACATGCAGTACAGACCTTCATACACTTTCAGCCTATTCTTCCTTTCCCAATCACCACCTTCTTCAAACAAACTGCCACCATATGCTGTAAAGAGTTAGAAAAACAACTCTTGACTGAAAAATATAGCAGAGAGCGTAACTGCAGAAGTTTGATTTTCAAAACATTACTTTTTGGCTTTGTCAATGCTTTTGGAAATGAGATCAAAATCCATGTCAAAGAAACCAAGCTGCAAAGTATAAAACACCAGGTCCATCTTCTGGCCAACTGCGACTGTCTTGGTTTCTGTTATCTTGAGATGCTCCAAGGCTTTCTCCTGGTACATAAAAAAAGTGTTACCAAAATTCAATTCAAGCAGCATATGTGAAATAAGCAGGTGATAATAATTATATACCTTATCCCCAATTCGGATGAAAAACAGGGATTTTGCCAAGTGAGCCTCCCGAACTTCACTCTCACCTAAGTTTTCCTCGGCATCGGCAATCCTAAAAAGAGGCATCAAATGTATTATCATGACTGCAAGAATTATAGAGCAGACCCCAGAAATCATAGTTTGCATTCCAAGGAATCACACATAAATGGCAAATGCATGAGTGAATACATCTGTCCCAGTCTATTCATTTTGTATTCTTCTGGTATCATATTTGGGGATACAACGTAATTTCCTTCTTTTCACTTTCAACCTAGAAAAGCAAGAGCAATCTATCCCAGAAAGCATGTGGAATGTGGACCATTCATTACTGCTGCAGAGGTAGGCCAAATTTTATGCATTGAGACAACTCTAAGAGAATCAATGTTGTAGATGTGGCCTTTTATAGCCAAGTGGCGAGGAACATTATGTGACAGCTTCAATTCAGTCAGCCTTCAAATTTATGTTTTACGGGGTACAATGGTCATTCAGCTTTTTCTTAGTGAAAATAACACAGAAAAAACACTGCAGAATCAAATTTCAAACTTACATAATACATTATTTGCCCACCTTTATCTCTGTGTAGTGATTTTTCATCTATTTCCCTAGCTTAAATTACACTCACTACTATTCCATCCACCATGCAGCATTTATATTTTGGACTCGGCTGCCATCTATAGCCATACAAGCCTTCGGTCACTTGGTCTATGACAAACTTTTAAATACATAAGAAAAGCCATTATTTTCATGCATACAACAACAATACAACCAATTATTTTCATTAGAAACGGTCAACTACATGAGTCATATGATGCCATAGATTTTTCTCCTACACTATGGGCAAAGCCGGACCAGCTACCTCTTAATGGTTTGACCTACAGTTTTCTTTAGCATATCTCTACCACCTACAGTTGGACTATCTTCCATCCAGTCAGCTCCCCTTGATGTTGTTCCTGCAGATTTTCTCCAAACAGGCCCAAACCATACAAAGCTGAGGCTTTAACATTTTTTTTATACAATGGGAATTGTATCCAATGGTTGTATTCCTAATCCTATTTTTTCTATCATAAGTCACATCCAAGCATCCCTCCATTTCACCCACCCTGCTAGATCTGGTGATCAACATCACCCTCTATCTCCTCATAATTTGGTATGATGTACCCAAGATACTTAAAATAAGTAGTTTGTGGTATTGTATGTTATGAAATAATTACCTATAAGATACAGCTTAATCTTGCTAAACTTGCATTTCACATGCTTTATTTATTACCACTTCGGTAAAAGCCATGTGTTTCCAAGGTTTGTCGTCACCAATCTCTATCTTGCAATTAATTTCTTGTCCTAACTCAAACCAAAATTATGATAAAATATTCTCTCCACACAAGTCTCAAATCACAAAAATGCATCATGTAACCTAGCTTATCATATTGAATTCAACAAAAAATTGTTTCCACATAAAACATTATTCTTAGTAACTCCACAAACTTCGCTAGAGGAAAAAACTTTTAAGTCGTGAGAATCTTAAGAGAAACACGGATTCACAGTTTCAAACATACTTCAGTGTCAGGCATCCCTCACCTCACTTCTTTCAATTCCATTACCAAGGTGCAGACCACAACCTAAGTGACGATAACAACGATGGTGACAGCAAGCACCAATCAGCATAAAATACGAAAGACCAGCAACTAGCAATATGCACAAGAAATAACAGAAACCAAAATACATATAAGACGGTAGGGTAATTGGAAAATAAAATTAACATATTAGGGTCATACTCCCCCTTCAGATTCACGAACATTCCCAATTTAACCTAGTAAATTTCAAATCCCAAATTCCAAATCCGGGGTCGGTGCAAGCATCGTAGGTAAAGCGAAGGATGAAGAGAGAGGAACTCACTTTTCGTCGATCTTGTTAAGCTCGTCCTCAGTTTTAGCTCGCATGGAATCCAAAAGGGCACGATCCATGTCCAACACGGAATCGGCGACTAGGGTTTCGTACAAAGGGACCATATCTGAACAGAAAAAAAAAAAAAGAGTGATAACATGTGTGAGATGAAGAAGATAGAAAAGGGGATTAGAGAAAGAGAGAGTTACCGTTTTCCTTGACGTGAGTGAAAACATCCTCTTTGTAGCGAACCTTGTCAATGTCCTGCACATCGGGTTGCCGGAGAAGGAAGAGCTTGTCGGCGAGTATCAACTGTGGCTGCTGAGAACCCTCTTCGCCTTCCATCACTGCCGCTATCGCTTTTGCGTTTGCGTTTGCGTTTGCGTTTTGCTTCCTTCACCTCACTTTTCTAAATGCAGTCTTCTTGTTTTCCCTTTATTTCTGTGTGATATATAACTCACAACAAAACGATGCGTAGCCCAAGTTACAAGTTACCACCACGGACCTCTTTCCTAAATTCACCTAATTCTTAAATTCAAAAAAAAAAATATTAATCAGTAATTATAAACTACGGGATTTCATTCCCTCCTTTTCAAAATAGTAAAACAGTAACTATTAAAATCAAGGAACACAATTTTATACAAATATATTCTCAATACATTTACGTCTTCTTTCGATATGAAATATCTCTAATTGTCAACATTATTATTATTATTATTATTATTATTTTGAAACAAAAATAAAATATAAAAATATTATGTTTAGAATGAAGGCATTAATAAACTAACTATGCTAGTTTTTTACTTTGATTTGTTATTCAGTAGCAAATACTTGTGTTATTTGAAATATTAGAGTTCAATAAATTACACTCTTCTTTGTTTATTGGAGTATTCTTAATTATATAGTTTTTCAAAATTAATTGTAGTTTTTTTAACGATAATAGTGTGCTTAAATCTTTCTAGGAGAACATTTTAGTCCAAGCTAAACAAATTCAACAATAAATTTTCAGTTTTATATTCGAAACAATTGCGAGAATTAAATTATTTCAATAGTTAATTAAATGTATAATTAATTATAATTAAAATAAAGTTTTTGTTTAAATAATTTTAGAAGTAATTATTAGGTTTTGATGAAAAATATGAATTTTTGCTCTCTCTTTGGATTTGGAGAAGAACTGTTTATGTAGACAAAAAAGCGAGTATAAATTATGTTTTGATTAAATTATTTCAATAGTTAATTAAATGTATAATTAATTATAATTAAAAACAAGTTTTGATTAAATAAATTTGGAAGTAATTATTTTGTTTTGATGAAAAATATGAACTTTTACTCTCTGTTTGGATTTGGAGAAAAACTATTTATGCGGACGAAAAAGCAAGTATCAATTATATTTGGTTCAAGGAATTTGTAATGATTTGTAAATGAGGATTTGCGGATAACCCTAATCTAATAACACTAGCTGGAGTGAGGAGAAGTAGAGAGAAAACCAAGTCATTCAACTCAAGTTACTTCTTTCTCTATCTAATTTTAATGTATTTATTAATAAAATGTAAATTATGGAAGACTCTGATTTTGTGATTGACTTTGGTTTAAAGAGAGGTTTAAAAGGAGAAAAGTGACGAAGATGAAATATGAATAGAGATGACAAAAATGTTTGTGTTCGCGAAAATTTGTAAATAAAATTTACACGGGAGATAATTAGTACCTACGAGAATTTATTATATGTAGGTAGAGAGTACTTTAATATTTGTTTATAAACAGGTCAGTGATTGCGTGTATCATATTAATCGCAAAAAATTAAAATTAAAATTTAATTTATATTTATCAAGTTAAATTTAATTTAAATTATATTTTATATTTTTATATATTTATATATTTATTTGGGTACCTAGTTTGAAGCTCGCACTTCTCATGCATACTTCATTAATGTTGTTAAGCACTCTTGGTTTGCTTTGATATATGGATGTCCTCAGTATATTTCATGCAATACAAAATCAAACTTCTTCAAAATAATATCAGAACTTAATGAGAAGGTTTTTCATTATTGTAACATATTTGTGATGATCAAATAAAATATTCTTAACAAATGAATTTTAAGATGTAATGTCAATATAGTTAAAAAATTTATAATAATAGTTAGTGCATAGACTTATTATTTAGACGAAACAATTCTAGTTGACATTCAATCCGAGATGGTTGTGTTTGATTTTATTCCGATCGATTCCATAAATCCAAAAGTTGTTTCAACAACAAGACCGTGGCAATACGCTGAAACAAGAGAAGGTTGTGATAATATGGGATACATGAATACATGAAGCCAAGGAGCCTGTGTGTAGAGAGTGATTGCGAGGTTAGCACATTAAATTTATTTTTTCATGTATTATTTGGATTTCATATAGTTATATGATTCAATTCCACATATAATCATTCTTTAACTGCATATAAGCAGGAGTCTCAAGAGGTTCTGCATGCATGATAATGATCTCAATCATATTAAGTTAAATTAGTAATTTAATTTTTATATTTTGACTTTTTATTAAGTTGATCTTTATATTTGTTTTGTACTCTGATAATTTTTTATATTTCAAAAAATTCAATTGATATATTTTTTATTTTTTAGAAAAAAAAAATTAATGTGATCATGTTAAATTGGTGTTAACATTATTTTAGATAATTCCACATATCTAAATCTAGATCTACTATGTGTCAAAGTATAAAGTGATCTTCTACCTTAAAACTCATACAATTTTGACATCTAGTACCTTTTGACACATGATATTTTTCAAACAAGATCAAGATCAATTGAACATAAGTAATCATCTCTATTTAATAAATATCGAAATCCAATTAAATAAAAAATATTAAAACTCAATTAAATAAAAGAAATATAAAGACAAAAATAAATCATATACTTAAACATAGAAACTAAATTATTAATTAAACCTATCTTCAATAAATATTAACTTTATATGGCTTCTCACAAACATGAGATATCCCATAATTCATTTTGTACATATCCGCTCCTTTACTTCCTCACAAATAGACCGAGGCAAAGAGATCACTCTTCCCCACTTCTGTCCGTACAAACAGAAGTTATCCAGATCCAAATATAGTGTAACAGATATTTACTAAGAAAAAAAATATCAGTGTGTATACATTTTTATTGACTTTCTGCGAATTAGCTATTTGCTGGCTTTTACTGACTTTAATTTTATCATTTTTCCTGTCATTGGATCGATTTTCTGCTAATCGATTCTACAGTTTATCTGATCAAACACTTGTCTAGTCCACAGATTTTCCCGGACCTCAGGGAACTGTGCTAAATAAGAAAGATGTGAAATAAACCCACTGTTTTACAATTTTAAGTCAAGGCGTAGATATGACATCAGCTTTCACTTTTGTAATTTATGAACAAGAGATTCAATTAAACTTTATAAGGGTTATTAAAGAATTACATATGTTCATATAATACTGTAACACTTTCTGGTAAGAGAGGCATATCCCCAGCTAATAGCATGGGTCAGCCCTGACTGCACAAATGTAAAAAAAAAAAAAAAAAAAACTTATGCTTGCAAATTTAACTATAAATACAGAAACCGGGTCACAATTTTTGGAGAACTAATGATGGGGACATCAACGTGCATGTTTTATAGACAGAAGCAAGTATTTGTTGCTTCTGTTTTGTAGACAGAAGCAATTATCTCTTGCTTCTGCATTTTCCCCTGTCGCTAATGTGCAAACAAATACAAGCTATATCACACATTTACAGGCTTCAAACGCTCCCAACAGTGAAGTGGCTATTCAAATATTTGTGAGTTCTGGTGACTACATTATCACCATGTCAGTGAGTTAGCTCACTCTGTTAGCCTAAATGCGCAGTTAAATCCCCCTTCTCTATCAAGTATAAATTGACCTCACTCATCATCAAATAATATGAAATTGCATTCTTTGCATATTGGCTCTTTGCCCTCTTTTGGTCTTTCCATCTTCTTTCCCTCCCTTCTTCCTCCCCAACCAGAAATTTTGATTCCTACAACTTCAAATTCGTTTCTAAGAAATTCAGTAAAAGCTACAATATTCATAAAAAAGATGCAAAAACCTCTATCATAATCACTAAAACCATATGTGCCTCCACTATAGGTCCTTTTTCAAAGATTAAGCCTGTGTTTAGATTAAAGTTTGCAAACTTAAGATGAAACTCATTTTACAAAACGAGTTTGTAAAACTAACAGTGGCTGTATTTGGTGTTCAGTTGTAAGCATTCCAAAACCTAGTTTAGAGAAAAGAAACCCAGTTTCATATCTTGTTTTGATTTCTTTGAAAAATATGTTTGCACATTAAAATTTTATCTTAAAACTCAGTTTTGTAAAAGTAGGAATTGGATTGTTTTTGCCAACTCAATTACAAACTTAATTTTGACTCAAACTTAAGTTTACAAACTTCAATCCAAGCATGCACTCCACCTTTACTTCAACTTCAAACTACGTTTCAAGGTCATGTTATTACAATATTCAGTTCAAATCAATCTCAACTGAAAATCAAAGAAGATGTTTTCTTCAGTTTTACCTTTTAAACACCAAAGTTAAAAATTTATATTTATGTACTAGAAAAGTTTGAAACAATGGTACATACCAACTAAGAACAGATGCAATCATTTTTCATACAAGTCTTATCATTTAAAGTCACCTTATCTGTACAAGACCTGTAGAACACAAGGAATCAATTACCTAAGATTGAGGGACTGACATCGAAGTTAATAGAGAGTGTCATATTTTCTATTCTCTGTTTGTTCCTGCACATGAACATCAAGTCAAGTGTATGGAATATCTACCTCAGGTAGTTCCCAATTATCAATACCAGTATCATCATCGTGATCAGCATTCTTTTTCTTTTCAGAATCGTGTTTATTTTGTGCCAAAGCTCTCGACAGTGGCTTCCTGATACAGCATGACATCCATCCGAGCATAAAAAACGTAAATAATTTGATTTCTTAGGAAAAGAAAAGCGAGGGGTTAGAGGTAAAAAGGTGAACCTCTTTCGGTTCCTTCTAGAAGCTTGGCGAGCTTTCCTTTTGATCTTGTCGTGTTTGTTCTCGAAGAACCTTCTACGTCTACACTCCTGAAGCACCCCAGCCTTGAGAACCTCCTTCTTGAAGCGATAAACGATTCTATCTTCGGGCTCGTCATCGCCCACTACGATCTGCACGTTGTACGCTGATTTGAAGTAAAGCGTGTTGGAATGAGAGAGTGCAGGGTATAATATGCCCTTGATTGAAACGCCGCAATCGCACCCAATTGCACGCGGAGATGGTGATGCTGTTGTAGCCATTGGCGAAGCGCATGAGAAGGTTTTGGGAAGGTGAAAGGGTAGTGCAAAAGTGTGGAACATTGTAGAGACAGCCATTGCAGAATTGAGGTCTGGGTTGAGCGTGCCAAGTGTTTGTATGTGCAGTGGGCTCGGGTTTTGGGTCCCACATGTGTCCCCGGCCTTCCAGTGTTGGGCTTTTTCATGAAAAGCTTGTGATGGCTACAGGTATTTGTCGAAACATACAAAAAAAATTCTTGCAGAAATCGAAAATTAAGGAGTCTTTGTGTGAACTTAATACAATATACTTAAGATCTAAATTTATTCTCTGTAGAGATTGATGTGTTAAAGGAAAACATTAAAAGCGATTTCAGAAACTTGTTTTAATCCAAAGAGAAAGTTCCAAAAAACCTATGATATAGGGACAAAAATGATGGTGGTAGTTCAACTGCTGCATTTATTCTTCTGCTGAAAAGAGAGATTCCTTGTTTACAGGTGAAGGCTGGCTAGGACATTATACAGCCCTAAAAAGCCAAACATTGTATACAAGATTTTAGAAAACATCATATTTTGCAATTGTTTGTTGTATTGTTGATTACTTTAAAATATTTTCATTAATTAAAAAGTTGAATTTTGAAAGGAAATGTGAACGTAGAATCTAATTAATGAATGATTGTACTGTTGTGTAGTGTTGGTCAACAAAGCGCCACTGACGTCTTCAAAGGCCTTTTCTCTCTGTCTGTTTATTGGTCAACTAGTTCCAACTCCCAACAATTTTCCATCCCATTTTTCTTTGTTCTATGACTCCATTTATTCTCCACTTTCCTTTCTCTCTATTCACCCTGAAGATCATAGTTCCTACTTTCACCAATGCAGTATTACCAAATACTTCATTCAGCACCCTCTTTCATGGATTTTCTCAAGGAACTTGAGACTGATATTCAACATGCCAATGTGCTGTAAGTTCTACTCTTTCTTTATTTCTTATTCTGTTGATTTGGTTGAGCAAGGGTTCATTTGTGTGAACTAGTGCAACTGATATTCTGTCAGATATGTGCACCTTCAACATGCCTCTTAAGTAGTATATTCACAATTTGGATTCTCAAACTCAATCTGTGTGAATTTCTCATTAGGATACAACCAAAATAGTTACTAATTTGTCTTGAAAAGTTAAGTGAAACTTAAATAGTTACTAATTGCAGGGCAGCTTCCATTCCAAGGGTTAGTAATGGCGGGGATTACCTGCAAATGAAGTTAGTATACAGTGAACTGGTACAGATTTTTCTGTTTTTGTTTCAATGGATGGATTATCCATGCTCCTGTCTACCTTCTACTCATTATAATCTTTTCCGTGTAGTTGTGTATAAGGTTAGTGTAATAGTGTCTCTCCCTTTCTTTTTTTCTATGCTGAATTGTTCTTCTTTCTTCGATTTCCTCATTTTTTATGTTTTTCTGTTTTAGGTGCACACTAATGGAAAGTCAGATATGTATTCAAGTGGAAGGAAAGCAACCATAAGGGAGTTCTACAGTAAGTACTAACCCTTTCTTCACTTGTATTCATTGTGTTCATGACTTACTGCATATTTGTCCTGAAATACTTTATGTAATAAAAATTTGATCTCCATTTTTGTGCTTAAGTTTCATTCATTAATCTACAAATACATGCAGGTGTTATATTACCTTCACTCCAACGACTTCATGGTGATTTGGTAGAAGCTAAGATTGCTGAAGAAAATGATCACAACTACACGGAAAATGATCAGAACTCAGATTTGGAGTTGGAGAGAGAGCATGAGTGTGGCATTTGCTTAGAATGTACCACGAAAATGGTTTTGCCTAATTGCTGCCATGCAATGTGTATAAATTGTTACAATGACTGGTAATCACAAACCCATTTCCCCTTGAATGTTAACCTATTCTTGACAGTTACTATATATGTTTTATGGCTTTATGGTGCAGGAACACAAGGTCAGAATCGTGTCCATTTTGCCGGAGAAGCTTAAAGAGAGTGAATTCTGGGGATTTGTGGGTTCTAACATGTCGTAGAGATGTGATTGATATGCAAACTATAAACAGAGAAGATGTGTTGCGTCTTTATCTCTTTGTGAATAATCTTCCCCATTGTACTCCTGATGCTCTTTTCCTTATGTACTATGAGTACTTAATTTAGTTCAACACAAAAATGTTAAACATCTGTTTGTACAAAATTTCATTATGTTGTCGTTCACTCACTTATTATTGCACTATTGTTGCATGAATGATATTATTGTGTTTATCTATCTTACGAGTAACAGACCGAGATTTTAATTTTGTATATTTTTTAAATAAAATAAATTGTATTTTAGAAGTTGAGATTCAAAAGATCACATGATTGGTAGTGGGAAAGCCAAGCCACAATCATACAAATGGATCAAAGATATTACTATCCATAGAAGTGTTTCTGAATTTATTTATTATAAATCTTAGTGGGACAAAAAAAATACTTGCCAATTTTTTATTTTATTTTTTATCAAAAAGGGACAATTCTCTTCTTAAAAAAAAACTTAATATATTTTTGTGTAAAATTTGTATCTCATCTCGATAAAAAGAGATGGTATATTTATATCTATTTCCGTAGTGTCTTAAATATTAATTAAATATTTTTTTTTATAAAAATACATAAAAAATATGATATTAAAAAAATCAATACAAAAAACATAATTTTTGTAATAACAAAATGAAAAATAAAATTATAATTATATAAATTATTAAATGATAGTTTCATAAATATCAATTGATTATAGAAACAAATAAACAAGTATAAATAATTTAAATTTTATGAGAATTATATCTATCATTTTTACAAATATTAAAGGAAAAATTTAAAATAAATGAAATTAAAAATTAAAGAAAAAATATTAGATTACTTAGTTATTCAATTAAAAACCCCAAATTAAGAATAAGATATTCTTACATAGCAAAAATAAAATAAAAACATTAGAAAAAGCAAATAATAAAATCTATTAGTATTTTTTTTGGGTAATTTAAAATGAAAAAATATATTAAAATAATAACAAAACATGTAGCTCATGTCAATATAAATATTATCAAGTAGTGATTTATTCTCCATACCTATTTTCTTCTAACACTTTTTTAGAATTAAAATTGTCTGCCCCGAACAAATACTAACTTGATAATAAATCCCATCCATTATAATTGCATTCCCACTTTACTAAATAAAATAGAAATATCATTTATGCAGAAAAAAAAAATATTATATAAATTATACATATTACAAGAAAAGCTACCCTTGTTTCCAATAAAAATTCAATTTCTTATAAATCAATACTTTTCTGGTATGATTGTGAAGTGGAGAGGTAAGAAAAATCTCTGTAACTACTAAATAATAAATAATAAAGTGAGATGTCTATAATTTGTTGCTAATTTATTTGATGATGACAAGTCATTTCCATTTTGGGACCGGGTATTGGAATGTCCGTATTTTATTATTAAAAAATTATATTTGGACTCTTATTTCTTTATTTGTTTTTTATGTTGTTTTGATTTTTTAAAGAATCGATGAATGATTCATATTAAACCACATTAATAAATAAAGATGGAAATAAAAAAATGAAATGTCTTATTATTAGAGTAATAATTAATGTTTTAAACAACTGTTAAGTCTTCTAATTCGTGAATATGTGCTTAATATTATCAAACATCATTAAATCGAGTCTCAGTATGAAGTTGTGTTAAATATTTTGAAAAAATTATTACTTATAGTAATTTTATTAATTATCGTTATTATTATTTTCTTCATATTATTCGTATTGTTACAATATAATAGTAATAATAATAATTAACTATGTGGTTTAAAAAAAGTAATAAAAAAAGTAAGTTAGCTAATTTTTATAATTTTTTTAAATGATATTGACATTTCTTTAATCTTAGCTTTAATAATGATCATTCATTTAATTTTTGTGTGAATTCAAAATATTTTGTGATATTTAAGAGTTTTCCTATAAATATGGGACAAAAGAGAAGTGGAATTGTAGAAGAGAATCATGCCTGGGAAGTTTACAAATCAATACCTTTATTGTGAATTTTTTACCAATGAATTGAGACATTGAATTTCTTTATATAAGCAAAATCATCTCATGAGGCATTATAGTGAATCAAGAATTGATAAGTATTTTTTTCATATATAATTTTGTCCACGAATCGAAATATCTAATTTTGCTATTAGATTTTCGTTTTTCACTATATTGAAATTTTAAAGGAAACATTGTCGTTTTGGTGTTTTTTTAAAAACATCATGTAAGTATAAATGACAAATTATATATCTGTATAATTAAGTAATAGTGAAACCCATAGTGTATCAACCAAATCGTAATTATTCAAAGGATTAGTGGAATAATAAGTGAATAAGAATATTTAATTAGAAAATAACTTATCCAAAGTTAGATAAAGAGAAATTATATAACCTATAAATCAATGTAAGTTTAATGAAAAAGAAAACAAAATCTTTAGAAGTTAAAAATGATATAAAACTTTAAATAAATTAGAGGTTCAATTTATATCTCTCCTCATTGAAGACAAATCCCAAAACAGGACCAAACACCTCAAATAAAAAAAAAAAAAAAAAAAAAAAAAAAA
>Ga0209589_1005776_pt1 | contig 20872 bp, 7 predicted proteins | sample CowpeawhiteBW_FD_187525 | JGI IMG/M metagenome (GOLD analysis project Ga0209589, IMG submission 187525) | Root nodule microbial communities of legume samples collected from California USA - Cow pea white BW (SPAdes) (version 2) | ecosystem: Host-associated > Plants > Roots > Nodule | place: USA... | reverse complement strand
CCCATTTTCATTTTACAAATAACTAAAGATTCCAACCATAAATACTTGGCTTTGCAAATATGCATTCCAAGTACTGATTTGACATTTGACCATTAAAAACACTTGATTTACTTACAAAATTATTGAAGCACTGGAACTTGGCATTTTAAAGCACAGGCCAGCATTATATTTCGTAAATTTGGCAAGACTTGTTGAATAGCTCGTTTATGCTCGAAAGGCAAAGCTGGGAGTGCCCATTGTCCCTGAAAAATGAATAGCAGGAGCTGGTTAAACCAAAAAGAAGCACAAAGACACCAAGAAGAAGAAAAAAGAAATCTAGGCTACATTTGAACCAACGTCGTTCTCTCCTTTCCAAGCTTGCAGGTTGGGGAGAATGAGATGAACGATTGGGAAGAAGTTACGGGCAAAAGGCGTCGAGGAACTTTCGAAGGTTGGAGCATTTTTTCACTGCCGACTTGCTCCATTGTATCCTTATGAAGAAACTAAATAACAAGCTGAGTTTAGATTGTTCCAAAAGAAAAAAAAAATTAAAAATTAAAAAGCCACGTCAGGGAGTAACAAAGTAGTCAAATTTTGGTAGTCATTCCATCATTTTCCTATATTCTTTCGGCCGAACCAGTCACATCACAATCGTTTTGAATAGTATTGCATTATAACTAATCAAGTTTGTTTTAATTTAAATGTTAATTAATCCTTTAAGTGTATAACAGTTACAAAGCATATATACCTAGAGGTATAAACACATTATAGCCACCCGAGAATTCTATATAAAAAGTATGATTTATGAACAGATAAATTGGTTTCTCTTTTTGCTCCTATTTTAAGTTGCAGTGTAAAGACATCCTTGACGCAATAACCTTTTCTTATAATGTTAAAATACCTATAGCATTGATAGTACGTTGCATTATGGTAGGTCGTTTTCTTTTATTCTATTTTTCAGTATTAAATCAATGGCATCTTCTATGGTGGGGCCATGGGAGGAAACTTTCCCGTCACGTTATTACAACTTTGGTGTTAAGGGGTTATGGTGAATTGTATTTATGTTGAAAATATTGGTCGGTAATATTATAATAGTATAATATAATATTAAATAATATTATTTGATTCTTAATAATTTATGTGAGTATGTATTAGTAAAGATATTAGTTAAATTTATCTTTATTATTATTATTATTATTATATATATATATATATATATATATATATTAACATTATATTTTTATCTCATAAATATATAATTTAGGGGACTAATATGAAAGTGTGGTTTTGATAATTATTATGTATTTGCCGCATGTAATTGGGTATTTAGGTTGTTATTTTCTTGTGATGTTTTGATAGTGGAACAATTAAAATATTTAATATATGTATATATAAGAAAAGTAAAATAATATAATTGGTATCCAGGAGTGTTACCTTTTGAAATGAAGTGAGATTCACGTAATTGGATAATTGAATATACTTTAAATTAAAATAAGATACAGGCGATAGTCACAAACCAGTGGGTTTGGAAGTGTCTGGTGCTTGGCATCGAGAGGTTTCCGCCAGACGATCTGCGTTGCAACTTTGCATGGCGGCTCTTAGGCAGCGCCAAGCGATAGTGTAGGGGCAGGGGTTCATTGCAGATAAATTTTCATGGATAAGCTTGATGGCTTGGTCAGGGATATGCTGGATTAGCTAAGAGCGGGGAGGTTCGTAACGGAGATTGGAGATGTGTGATTGATGCGGACGGGGAGGTTTTGTATCTTTTGTACTCTTGTGTGATGATACGAGCGGGGAGGTTCGTATGTTCCGTGCTCACACTTGAGGCTGCTATGAGCGAGGAGGTCCATAATAGGTGTTCACGCATGTTGGACTACGAGCGAGCAGGTTCGTAGAGTTGGACTACGGGCGGGGAGGTCTGTAGAGATGGACTACAAACAGGTAGGTTCGTGGAAGCATGATAATCCCTAAGGACCAAGGTTGTGAATGGATATTTCTCATATAGGTTATGAGATTGGGGTGGAACATTATAAAGAATTCAATAAACTATAAAATTGGCTAAGATAGATTGGGTGAAGATGAATTCTTATTATTTATTGATTGTATTATTTTTCTTTCTCAACTCACTCTTTTTGTTTGTGTTTGGCGATGATCGTGTGACTTATCACGGGGAGCACATGTGAATCTAGGTGAAGACGTTGACGCCTAGAGACGGGGTGGGCAAAATAAGTTTTTTATTTCCAAACATTTTGTAATAAGTTTTTATGATGTTTTTCTTTATTAGGGATTTGTAATAAGGAGGATTTAGTGTATTGGAACTTCATCGATATAAATTTTAAATTTTTCCGCGCTTGGAAACTTTATATATTATTTTAATTCCAAAGAAATTATATGATATTTGATTTATCTAATAATATCTTATCTCTTTCCAAATTGAGACCAAATTTAATTTTTATATAATGTTATATTGATTTTTTAAGTTAGACTATTTAATTGATTTTTAACCTAAAAATCACAAAGTATTAAATAGTTCAATTGACTTTTAACCTAAAAAGCACATAAAGTATTAAATAGTTTATGTGATTTTTAACCTCTTAAAATTTAAACCAATGATGTTAGTCCTAATTTCCAAAAATTTCATTCTAATTATAAACCAAATCTAACCCTATATTGGGAAGACAAAATTGATCAATTTTCAAAAAAATTGGGACTTAATTTAACAAAAATAATGAATGTAGAGACCAAATTGAATATAAGACATTGACACGTGTCATTGACATTGACACGTGATACCTACACTAACACATGTCACTGCTACTACACGTTGCACTGCTATTGTCACATGGCATGATGCTAGCTTGACATGTGAACATTTTTTTAGTTAAGAAATAAAATAAAAAAATTATGAACTGATATGTGGTATACAATGTTCATTGTCTGTTATATTTAAACCGCAATAGAAAAATGACTAAATTGAAAAAAATTGACCAATATTAAGACTTTATTAAAATAAAAAAAATTAAAACTGAATTAAAAAAATCAAACAAAAATAGAGAATAAATTAGTATTTTAATCTTCATCTAGCATTTGCACTCCACAATTGATAAAATAATTACTTCCAAAAATGTAAAAACACATATTAAAAAACCATGTATTTAAATAAAGCAATCAAATTCAAATCAGCAACTAAAGGTTTTTAAATCATCAAATTTAAAATTTATCTTATGTATCTTGAACTCAGTAGCGAAGCACTTGAAAAACGTTGAAATCAAAGTTGCATGAGCTTTATTACGCATCTTGGGATCTATTTCTTTCAAAGTCAAACTGAAAACTCTAATTTCAAAATAACCATCACCGAAGAAAAGAGTTGCTAAGAAATGGGTAGCATACATGAACATCCGTAAAAGTGTTTTTAGCAATTCACAATAAATTTTTTCAATAACAATTTTTAAAATTGTAAAACTTAAGACATAAATATAGTTTTTCAATAACAATGCATATATTTTATTGAAAATTTCAAAGTTCATTAAAAAAATATTATCTAAACAAATTGAGATTTTATATTTAAATAATAAATTAAAATTTAGTTCCTAATCAAAATATGGAAAAACGAAAAAAAGGGGCCTTATACTGAAAAAAGGTCTCGGTCTAATTATGTAAGGAACGAAGTCTACTATACAATAAAGTTCTTTAACTATACTTTCCCCAAAAAATATAAATTAATATTTAGGTAATATTATTTTATGAGTTTTAGTGTTAACTTTTAGGATCGTAGAAGGAGCATGATCCTTAGCAAAATCAAATGAACCTTCCAATTGCTATTTCTTATTAAAGTTTGTACCACAAGATGAGACAAAAGTCGATTCCATAAAGATGCTATGGAAAATGGGACGGTGGTGTGCATCAAATTTGTTCACTTGTGTTTGCTTCTGTGTCAAGCATATTCCTCTGCTTCCATGTTCTCAAACTCCGATAATGATCTTAAAATAATATTAAAAAAATAATAGTGATGGATGTCATAAACTAAATAACAGCAAAAAAAATATTACAAATTAATAAAATACTATACTATACTATAAAATTTCATGTATAATATGATTATAAATAGATTCCGTGAAGTAGTAAAGATAAGAATTGGAAAACGCAATACGCAAGTGGAGTTTGATGACTCAAAAGCTTCAAGAGTAGATAATGACAGAATGAGCTCATTGATTGAGGTAAGAAAAACGAACCTCTAGAAAGGGAAGAGTCCTACAATGAGTGTGCTCAAGGTCTGCTTGTTCAAATATATTAACAATAATAAGGTCAATTATGTCGACATGAGCCAAATGCATGCATGTGGACACATATGACGTGTTTGCTAAAAACTAATCCTAGCTAAAAGTTATAACATCACATTTTATTATCTTTAATTCAAGTACAAACTTCTTTAATATTATTGATACGGAAGTATATATAACTTAACCTTGATTAAAACATTTGATAGAACAATTAGTAAAGTTTACTTTTTTGCTAAATTATGTTTGATGGTTATTTTTGTAATAAAATAGTCCTTCTATTTTTTATCTTAATTTATCTTTATTTTGGACAATTTCATGCAATCAAATTTTTTTTTAATGGTATACTAACAACGTTAACGGATGTCACGTGTCCATCAATTTTTAAAGTTTTTTTGAATTATTTATTTATTTTTTAAAATTTTATAAAAAATTTAAAAAACTTACCACGTGTAGTTGACGTCATGCCACGTGATAGTAATTAATGGTGTGATGTGACAGTGACAGTGGCATGTGTCACTATTATGTCAGGTGTCACTCCCTTATTCTCAATTTGATTCTTGTATTTATATTTTTGTCTTGATTTAGTTTCAATTTTTGTAAAAAATGAGCAATTTGGTCCCTCTCCAAATTGAAACCAAATTTCATTTTCATATAAGTGTACACAAATATTTCTATTAAAATTGATATTTCTATTAATTATTTTTAACAAGATTAAATTTATTTAAATTTATATTTTGCATTAAACTTTATTTAAAATTATTTTAAAGTTGTTAATAAAAAATAATGCTAATAGAAAAAAATTCACAAATTATATTAATATTTTATTACATTATACTTTAATATTGTTTTTTTTATTTGAATATATATTTCAAATAATTGTATATTTTTAAAATGTGTAAAGTTCAATCATTTCTATACAAATGTTTGAGTTGGTGTAAAAATAACAATTATATAAATTTTAAAAATAATTTTAACTAGTTTATGTAACAATCAAAAATAAATTTAATTTAAAATTTTAAAACAATTTTAAGTAAAGTTGAATGTCAAACACAAATTTAAATAAACTTAGTTTTGCTAAAATATATAATAAAAATATCAAATTTAATAAAAATATTTGTATAACATTTATATAAAAAATTATTTTTGTTTCAATTTGGTGAGGGACGAAATTGCACAATTTTTACAAAAATTAGGACTAAATTGAGATACAAATAAAAATACAAGGACCAAATTGAGAATGAAGAAATGACACCTAGCATAATAGTGACACGTGACACTGTTATTGCCACATCACACTGTCACTGTCACATGGCACGATGTCAGCTTGATACGTGGCAAATTTTTAATTTTTTAAAAAAAATAATAAAACATAATAAAAAATTTAAAAAAATTCAAAAAATCCAGGAACTGACATGTAGCACCCCTTTAACGTTGTTATTGCACTACTAACGGAAAGGGCTTGATTGCATCAAAATTTCCAAAATAGGGACCAAATTGAGATAAAAAAGAATAGAAGGACCAAATCAATATTTTGTTGTGAAAATAGGGACCAAAGACATAATTTAACCTTACTTTTTCTTTTCTTTTAACTACTTTTCATTTATTCATATGATTGAATAAGAGATCTTATTCAAGGTAATTTTTTCTTATATCTTGAAACTATATATATATATATATATATATATATATATATATATATATATATATATATATATATATGCTTTAGTCCAATTTATTGGGTTTGGCCAGACTTATACTGGTTAAGACCGAAAAAGTTCATTGGATTAAAAAGTCTAATAAGATCAATATAGCAAAAAAAGTTCCATGGACTAGGACCAAGCCATGAGTTGGTATGTCTGAGTCAATCTTAGATCAAGATACAAAGAGTTTGGATTAGGTCCAAGTCAAGTATGTTGTTCATGTTGTATCAAGGTTAGACTACGTCCAGGTCAAACCAATGTTGATAGAATTTACAACTTATTAAATTAAATCAAATTCACATTAGACATAGTCGAGTCAGACTCATGTCTGGTTGAGTCAAGTTGGGCCACAAAAGATTCAATCAAGTTGGACTCACGTAGGGATCAAGTCGAGTTGGGTGCACGCAAGGGCAAGGTAAGTTGAACTCACCTTAGAGAGAGTTAATTAGGACCCATTTGAGTCCAATTAAGTTAACTTAAGTCAAGTTGGACCTAATCAAGTTGCATTAACATCAGGTCATGTAGAGTTAGACCCATGTTAGATCAATTCAAGTTAAGCCCACATTTGACCCATATCAGGTTGAGTCAAGTTGGGCCCACCTTAGGCTTTGTTAAGTCAGGCCTATCTTTAGTCGATTCTAGCCTACCTCGCACTCAATTGAGTTAGGAACACCTCAAGCTCCATTGAGTCAGTCAAACTCAATTGAGTCAGACTCACCCTTGACTCAATTGAGTTGGGCACACCTCAAGCCCAGTCAAGTCAAACTCACCTTAGACTGAGGTAAGTTGGGTTTGTGTTAGGCCGAGTCGAGTTAACTTGAGTGAAACCAATGTCCATTTTAGTCGTGATAGACCCACATCAAGTCGTATATAGTTAGGTCCATCTTTGATCAAGTTGACTCGAGTAATCTTTTTACATAAAACCTCTAATGACAAAAATTTTCAAATTTTTAAAATTTAAATTATTTTTGTATTTATATGTTTATCTTTTCTTCTTACTTAAAGTTCACCAACATAATATTGTTAACTAAGGTCAATTATACCATTCAAGTAAATTTTACTAATATAATATTATTAATTAAGGTTAATCATGATATTTAAAATATTATCTATTTTCACAATATTATCTTAAAAGAAGTTAAGATCAAAAGACTTTCCCATGATCATAAACCAAACATCATAAAGGTTACATTTTTATAATTGGAACAAAACTCAATTATTTTAACATAATTATTACCACTTCGAACAATAATACATCATATTAAATTATAAATTTTTTGAAATTTCCTTATGTTTTTTATTTCTACAATTTTTGAATGTTCAGAATGTAACTTGAATAATCAATAGTGCCAACTTATACTATAACATTGAATACTAGAAAAAAAAAAGTTATATATGCAACGAATTTTGGAATGAAATGGAAAGTTGTTGAATGTTATATATAATATTCCATGGTCAATGATAGGATAATATCATTTGATCCAAAAATCATGTGGCCACATGCAGATTGAATACCTACCAAAGAAGATTTGTCATGTGAAGCTAAAGAAGCTTCACAAAATAGAATACACATAAAAGCTTCCAAAAATTCCGATTTCCAAAGAAAAATAACTCACTTTATCATCTTCTGAAGCCTCACACTTTGGCGTACCTTTTGCTGTGCCACTCGCTACAACGGTGTCGGTGTCTACTTCCATTCACAAGTTTGCAACTAGATACACTTTGGTGTGCAAAAACATTGTTATAATATTTAATATGCTCATTTTTTTTTTTTATTTTGCATTCATTTTTTTTCTAGTATAATATATCCGCGGTTGTTTTATTGCTTCATTTTGATATAAATATTTTCTTTTCAGATAAAATTATAAATCTATACTGAAAATTCCAGATAAACTAAATATTATAAATGGAGGTAAACATTTTGTTACGTGATATCGAGTTAAACTTAATTTTACTATATTAATAGACATTCACAATTAAAGTTTTAAGTCTGTCGTTCTACCCATTATTTATCTTAATTCTCAATTTTCATCTTAAACATTTTCCGTGTGAATGCACGATATTCTTAATGTGACGAGATGTGTTAACTTAAGATTAACCCAATAATAATAGGTAAGCGAGGGCAAATAATAAAATTATTAAATTATACTATTTTTGAATAAAATTGAAAAGATAAATTAATTAATCAAATAATAAAGATTAAACTGAAGTCATGTGCGAAAACTGAACCACCTAAAGTGGCTTAGATTAATGTTAATTATTGAGGTCTTTATGGATTTGTATGTATGGTGGAACCCACGGTCCACACTAATTGCCACATGCTAGTGGAAGATTAGATTCCACATGATAGAGTTGCTCTTACTAGAAAGGACCACAATAGCAAATGTCATCCCCACTTTTTCCTCCTTAGAAAACCAAATTAATTATCATGCCCATAACCTAAAAGGACCCTTTACCCATAGTTTTACATTTTCCATGCACTATCTATCCCTAGTGTAACAAATCCTTTCCCTATCTTCAACTAATCCTCTCTTCAAAAATCCAATCCCTATCACAATCTAACTCACTCAACTCAAGCCACATAGTAATTCCCTACCACCACCAATTCCATCTCCAATCAAAACCAACCCTCCACCATGCCAACAAAAACTCATCCAACTAAACCATCAAAGATCTTCACTTTGATCCTTCTGCTTATTTGTGTCATCAATCCCATCAAGGGTGAGGAATCAAGGAAGCTTGATGAGACCACAAATGGTAATGTGAAGTGCTCACCGTGTGAAGGTGGTTCCACCCCATCACCACCGATAATAGAGTATTTATCACCACCACCACCACCACCGATAATCTATCCCTCACCACCACCGCCGTCACCGCCGCCACCGTACTTGTATTCATCACCACCACCACCGTCACCCAAGAAACCACCATCATCGTATTGCCCTCCACCACCGTCATCAGCGTACCTGTACATGACGGGTCCACCGGGGAACTTGTACCCGGTGGATGAGAATTTCAGTGGAGCCAGTCCAAGCCGCCACCAAAATTTGGCTGTGTTCTTGCCACTTTCGGTGGTTGTCGTGTTGAGCATGATGTTCTTTTGGTGATTAGCTTGTCAAGAAATTAATTCAGACCATTCACATGTGTACGAGAAGCGTTCATGGATTAGTCCAAGGTCTCACGAAAGGTAATAAGGAGGAGAGTTTTGTACTCAAATAATTTCATTGTTTCAAATTAATGTTCCCCAGTTCTTCCTTTAATTTCTGATCCCAATCTGTACAATATAATTAATAGCAATAATCACTATGAAATTAGTTTCTGAGTTTCTGCTACGCTTTGCATTTGTATTTTGTTTTTATTAAATGGCCATATGTTTGGAAATGGTAAAACAGTAACAGTTTAGTTTTAGGAAAAACGAAAAAATTTGATTTAGTATAAAAAAGATACAAAATATTCCTAAACTTTAACGAACCCTAAAGTTTCATACACTAAATTTATACGATTTTTATTGTCAGGGATTTACGTATATAGTGATTTGCCATACATATAATTGTACACAATTATTTAAAGAGTCATAATCTTAATAATTGGCAAACGTATACTAATTTATATTTTTTATTTCTAGAAAAAAGAATTTATGCTCTCACCCTTAAGTAAGTTCGAGGCCTGGTTTAGGACGGAGTTTTAACGATGACAACCAGTGTTAATAAACCGGAGCGGACTATTTGATTTTGACAGGTTTTGTACCTAAGCCCAGCTCACTGGTCTTCAGTCGTTACACGCACACGTGTATAGAAGATAAAAGTTGGGTGACTGAGAACAGTACCCATATCCGGCGAACAATTGTAGAGAAACACAACCGCTAAAACACACTCTCTTTTAAATAAAAGGTGAGTAATATTATATAGGATTAAATATTTTTTTGGTTTTTTTATCTTTAGGTGGAAATTGAAAAATAGTCTCTCATCGAAATTTTAGATTAATTTAGTTCCTCAACTTTGAAAATACGTATATTTAGTCTTTTTAACCAAAATTTTTAAGTTTATTTGATGTTTTAAACGCATTTCATGATAGTATTTGAGTTGTTTACATCGTTTAATTCATTTTTGCTTCAATGTTTACTTAGAAACGCTTTTAAAACATCAAATAAATTTAACAAAATTTGATTAAAATGACTAAATTCACCCATTTATTAAAGATGAGAGACTAAATTGGTCTAAAGTTTCGAAGATAGACTAATTCCAATTTTCACTAAAAGTTAAGAGATCAAAAACGTATTTAACCCTATTATATATGTATAAAAGGTTGGGTAGACTTTGTATAAACACTATTCATTACGTATCACACATTGTTCCTACCATACTCAATAGTCCCACATCATCATTTAGAAGTTAAGGTCTAAGGTGGTTTAAATATTCTTTTCTTCTTCCATCTTCTGATGTGTCTTCTAAAGGTAAAACTGTAACAATTCTATCATCAGACTTAGGGTCTGAATTAGCTAATTGCTAAAATGATTTTCTTAAAAAAAAATTATACTAGTGTCTATTTTAGTAATCAATAATTTTTAATTTTGTAAATTGATATCTAAATTGGTCACTATAATTACTAACTATTTTTTTGTTTCTAATTGAGAATTTTCTTGTAGTGTATATATATGTTGCTATATCTCATGCATAGTAATAAGTTTTAGTATTAGTTTTCCTTGAATAAACTCTTTCTTTTCTCTCCTCTATGTTCTCTCTCCTTTACCCTATCTCCTTTTTTACATGGTATCCAAAGCTACTACCATGTCCTCGTCTTCCTTTGCTACATGTGAAATTGTTTCCCCATCCATCTCAAATGCTCTTCCCCACACCTTTCATACTCCCATCTCCTTGAAACTCGATGATGAAAATTTTCTCTTATGGCAATTAGCAAGTTCTAGTGACTATTACTAGGTTTACACTTATCTCATTTCTTGATGGTTCTTTATCCCCCCGCCCCACCCCCTTCCCCCCAAATTCCTTAACCCGAAGAAACATCCAACATTGTAAATCCTGAATTTACCAATTTCATTTACCAAGATTAGAAAATTGCCGCGTGCCTTCTAACATCAATGACCACACCGATTTTAATTAAGATGGTTTGTCTCAAATCTTCTGCATAGATTTGGTAGAAACTAATGTTGGCATGGCCAAAAGTTTTATTGCTGCTTTTTCCAACATCATTGGCATGACTGTTGGTTTGGTTTTGCGGTGAACGCTGATGATGGCTAGCGGTGGTACATGGTGGTTTTGGTTTTGGCTAGTGAAAGATGAAGGTTGAAAAAGATGGTGATGTGGCAAGTCTTGATTGGTCAGATTCTTGGGATGGGATAATTGCAAATGAGTATACTTTTTATGATGGAGTATGATTGCTAGTATAAGCAATGAAGATGTGTTTATTTTACTCAAGGTGGAGAATATTAGCTTCATGAAAATAATACGTCTTGAAAAGTCCCACATCACCTAGGATAAGTTAGGGAGTGAATGTTAGTGACTATATAATGGGCTCTAAGTCAATGATATTCCTTGCCCTAGTCAAAAACACTTTAAGCTTGTACTTGACTCTTCTTATTCTTATTTCTTATACTCTTGTAATAAAGCGTTGTGAGATTTAGGTTAAATTATTGCTTTGGAGAGTGTGGGTATAATTGGGGTCAAAGGGCATGAGAGAGTGGCCCATGTGTTGTACAAATTTTCACATAGTGTTATTCTCTAGTTGGCTTTAACAACGTGATAATGTTGTTTTCTACCTTTAATTGGTGTTAAGTTTCATGAATAAAATCAACTTCTTCATGGTTTTTATCTTGTTTAATCCTCAAGTTTATGTTGTTTTGCATTGTTTTGTATTTTGGTTGTTTTATGCTTTTTTACTTCTAATCTCTATTATGCGTGTGTGAAATAAAACAATAGGAAACAATTATGGTGGAGGACAACAAGTTGAAACTCAAGGAAACATGATTGGACAAGAAATATTGAGTTTTAGATAAATACCTTGTTAGGAATCCAAGTGTGAGTCTAAGTCCCACATTGACCAGAATTGAGAAAGTAGAGCACCATATAAGGATCAAGGCCCATAAACCCATCGCCTTAAGGTTTTGGGTTGAGAGTGGTGTCAGTGTCTTATGTGGTTAGGCTCAGATCTCATTGGTGTTGTTCTCCCCAGTGAAACCCCCTCTATAAAACCTGACAAGTGGTATCAGAGCCGATGGTTAATACCGGCTCAGAAGAGTGCAGTATGGTCCTAGTATCGAAAGTCTTCCTGACAGTGTTGGTCAGGTAAAGCGTGTCCCGTTAAGAAGAACGACGGTACAGAAAAGGACAAAAAATTAGTACTCGTGGTTGGGCAGCTTCCGCTAGAGGGGGAATGTACCAATGTGGTTGAAGGGACTCACCCTTGAGGGGGAGATTGTTAGGAATCCAAGTGTGAGTCTAAGTCCCAAATTGACCAGAATTGAGAAAGTAGAGCACCATATAAGGATCAAGGCCCATAAACCCATCGCCTTAAGGTTTTGGGTTGAGAGTGGTGTCAGTGTCTTATGTGGTTAGGCTCAGATCTCATTGGTGTTGTTCTCCCCAGTGAAATCCCTTCTATAAAACCTGACAAAATACCCATGTCGGGAGACATCGAAATCAAGCCCAACACTACAAACATGGAGAAAGGACTCATCTATAGGTATATACTGCCTTGGACCACCCTCGAAAGGCCAAAAATGACCATTGGGTGCTAGGCTGACTCGTTGGACAGAAATATGGCTCGCCAAGTAAGTTACATGTCTGAGAGCGTCGATTTTAGGCCTCGCTAGGCGAGAATGAAGCCATTGGGCGAGAATATCGACCACAATACGCGAAAAATGGTTATTTTATCATGTTTCTACGAGAGTTTTGGGGGATTCCTCATTTTCAAAAATAGAAACACCTTGGGTGCTTGGGAGAGGCTCTTGGAGGCTATTAAGGGTGTTGGGAAACTATCCTTTCTCCTTATTGGGTTTCCTTTTTCATCCATGGAGGTTTTACCCCATTTGGGTTGGAGAGAATGATGGGCTACGAAATTAGAGATGAAGATGCAAATGGGAGGCGCAATTGGAGCATGGAGCAGTATTCAAGAATCTTGGGAGAGGGATTGTTTCTACTTTATGGTTCCAATTTCTTCCCTATTCTTCAATTTTGTAAAACCCTAGGTTCTCCACCATGAAGAGCAATTTCTATTTGTTGAGATTAGATGTAAAACATTGAATTCTTATGTAAAACTATGTCGTTAATATATATATATATATATATATATATATATATATGTTTTTCCAATTCAAGTTAATATTTGATTTCCATGCTTAATGCTTGATGTAGATTGTTCCCAGGCTTGATTTGTGATTCTTGAGGTGTTGGGACACATCTTTAGAAAGAATTGAAATTTAATACCTAATGGATGGTTATATCTAGGAATATAACTTGGTTCATTAGTAATCTTAGATTCTTGAAACTAATGCATGATTTCACTTGTTGAGGATTTAAGGAATTGAAGCTTGATAAGTGATCATAGGCTCAAAGGCTCTAGGAATAAGATTTAAGTAGTCTTGTGAATTGATTTTAACAAGAATATGGAATTGAGATAATTTAGAATGCATGAGAATGAAGTGGTTGACGTCTAATCTTGACAAATTGTAAATACACTATGTTAATTTCTTGTTCCACACCAACTGTTTGATAAAATAAAAAAAGTTTCTTAGTATTTTTGTGAACTTGATGTCTAATTGAGTCATGAATTGCGAGAGTTGTCATGCGTTACACAAGTTCCTTGGGAGAGAACGATAAAATACTTATTACTTGCTATGTGTGACTGATGCACTTGTCGTGTTGGTTTTTCACTAACACGACGGTTGTGGTATTTTCCGATTTTGGGGTTTCCACGTTATATCTTTGTGTACCATTGTGTCTATTTTTTTTCCTTTGTTAATAGGATAATTCTCAGGGTTTTTTCCCAACACAGAAAAATATGGAGAGACCACACCATACCCATGATAAAAGTACGTCGCACATATAGGAAAAAAAATAGGACGAAAAAATTAAAAAATATACATAGATAAAAAAAAAAGCAAATCAATGCAACGCATTTAGAAAATTAAAGCTCAATAATCAAATTCCCCAACATATTAATCCTACTTACAATCCATAAAAGACCTTTTTCAATCAACAAATATTAATTGTTAGTTGAAAGTTGGACATAGAACCTCTCTCAACCTCCCTTCAACTTTCACCACTAGGCGAAGTTGTTTATAGGTGAAACTGCAAAATTGTTGGTGGTTGATGCTAAGGCTACGGAGCACTTCTCAACAACTTATTGGGCAGGATCAGGCCTTGCAACTGGTGCTTATGGTTATGGCTCCAAAGATATGATATGATATGACTGCATTTTACATTTCCACTATCTCCCTTGAGCTCCAATCTTAAAACTATTTCCATTCTAATTTTATGATGATGGAATATGGATATTTTTAAATTTTATACTATTTACTATATTATATATTAGAGTATTTATAAAAAGATTATAAAATTTCTTATTTAACTGTAAGGCCCATTAATTTCTGGTTCCCTCTTTCTGCCCTAAAGAGAAGGGCTGCCCTATAGCAGTTGGGCCTAGAGGCTGGCCCATTGGATAAATACCAAATTCGTGTTGTCCTAACCCACATATTCTCATTTTCAGAAACAGACCTAAAGTTGTGCCGTCACACTCCGCTGCCGTAAGGAGCTTTGCTAGGGTTACGTCTTCCCGTTCGAACAGCGCTCAACTCCGTTTCCATATTCTGCATAAGTCTCCTTCCAACCTTGCTCGTGGTTCTGCTACTGTTTCGCTGGATAACCCTTTTCCTATGTCTCTCATCTTTTTCCAGCATCTTGAGTCGCTCCTGGTTTTGCCGTTCACCACTATTTAAGATCGAGGTCTCGTGCTAGTCTTTTTCGGGTAAGGGAAGCTAGGACCTTCTGTTATCTGTGCTTTTCTGCTGTTTTGGACGTCTTTTCGTGTCTGTATGGATTGTTAGGTGTTGTGTCCGTTTTGGTTCGAGTTTAAGCATGTTTTGGTTTGAGGTTTTGACTACTGTATGCGAAAATAGTGGTGGGTGCTGGTTTTCTCGCCCAAGCGAGCTAGTCTCGCCTAGGCGAGATTATTAGAGGCTCACATAGGCTCCTTGTCACTCGAATTGTCGCCTAGGCGACTTGCGATCTTTTTGAGCGAGGGGTGCTCTCGCCTAGGCGAGAAGGGGCTCGCCTGAGCGAGACCCCGCAGAGCCCCTTGTTCATTGTCGCGCTCTCGCCTAGGCGAGATGGGATCCGCTTGAGCGAGAAGGTCCCCCTCGCATGAGCGAGCCCTGCTAGCTTGGGCGAGGCAGCGGGCATGTTTTGATGTTGTTGTTGAGTGTTTCGCTGATGTGTGATTTATTATCTAATCCCATATGCTTTACAAGATGGGTTGTGTGATGAGGGCATGATTAATATTGTTCCCCTTGAAATGGAAATGGCATGTTAGTTGAGTTGGTATGGATTGAAAAGCACGGGTTGTATGAACTGTTAATTTTACATGATATTATTGTTATGAGAAATTATTGGTTGGTGGGTGGAACATGTTTAAAGAGTGGGTAGGGCATAATTCCATGTCTCTTATAATGAGAGATATTGGTGGCGCCTCATCGGTTGGACGTAATTTCATGGATCCCCCTTAAGGGAGTCCCTGGTTGTGCCTCGGTAAACGGACGTAATTCCACGGGGGTCGTGGTGATGCCTCAGGGCCAGGGCGTAATTCCACGAAGGCCACGTGGTGGTGCCTCCTGTAAGGGTTTAATTTCCTGAAGGCCTCGCGGTGACGCCTCATTTGTAGGGCATAATTCCACTGCTATGTGGTGGTGCCTCAGATATGGATTCGGATAGTCATGTCTTATAGTTTTGAAAGGGGGTTTGATATATGATGTGTGGGTTCCCGTCATTTATGCTCGATTCGATGATTGAATGATAATTATTGTAATGTATGAATCTTGTACACTAGCTTACCCTTTTACTTGTTTGTATGGTTATGTGTGTGGTCTCCCCCTTTGCAATGATAATCAATACTATTGATGTGAGCAGATGTGAGAAACCGAGGCAGTGGTAATAGCGACGGAGATGCTACAACGTGATGGTCATGGGCGGGTTTGGGCTCACTATGGAGCCCTCAACTGAAGAAGTTATTGTCTAGATTTATCTCTTTGTACTAGTACTTGACTTGTTGTGTTTCATGTTATTTTGGGGTTTAGGCAGTGTTGAGCCACCCTCTTTTGTTATGGATATGTTGGGGTACTGTGTACGCCATACCCCTTCCTTCCGCACTCTCTAAATATTTAATATATGTGGCATTTATTTAAATTGATTTTTATCTATTTAATTGTTAGTTGAGAGTTGGACATAGAACCTCTCTCAGCCTCCCTTCAACTTTCACCACTAGGCGAAGTTGTTTATAGGTGAAACTGCAAAATTGTTGGTGGTTGATGCTAAGGCTACGGAGCACTTCTCAACAACTTATTGGGCAGGATCAGGCCTTGCAACTGGTGCTTATGGTTATGGCTCCAAAGATATGATATGATATGACTGCATTTTACATTTCCACTATCTCCCTTGAGCTCCAATCTTGAAACTATTTCCATTCTAATTTTATGACGATGGAATATGGATATTTTTAAATTTTATACTATTTACTATATTATATATTATATTATATATTAGAGTATTTATAAAAAATTATAAAATTGCTTATTTAACCACCAAAAGATATCGGTAGTTAAATATATATATATTTTTGCCACCAATTTAGCATCGAAAACTAATTTAATTAAGTTAAAAATGAATTCATTAGTGACTGAAAATTGTGATCAAATTAATAACTAATTTTTTTAATATAATACAAATTTGCCTTCATTAGCAATCGAAAAATGAGTTTCTATATAGTTTTACTCTTGCGATAAATCGGTCTCCTAAATATGAATGTGGTCAAATTTGCAGTGATCGAAAATTTGATGATTATTTAGTTACTAAATTTGAAATTGAATTCTAATTGTTTTACAATTAGAATTTTTTCGTTATTGTATAATTTTGGTCTCAAATTAGGTCATTGAGAGTGTTTGTGACCGATATTTATTTTTTAGTTACCAAGTTTCTTGATTGTTAAAGTGCATTTGTTTTATAATAGTTTAAACTTTTATATTTATTTTAGTGTCATATTAGTATAGGTTGATTAACTCAAATAATATCTCTCCGTGTGAATCATATTATTTAAATAATCTTTACTTCGGTTCAAATTAAAATATAAGTACAACATGTTCAATATCTTCACTCAATTCCTTCTCATATTTATATTTAAAATATGTCTTTTACAAGCACACCCACCAAAACCTAAAACTACTACAAATGAACTATGCATATACAATCGTTAAGTTGACATGCAGTAAATAGTGCAAGCATCCATTATCACACAAGCATGGGACACTAAGAAGCATATATATATATATATATATATATATAGCATTATTACATATCAAACTTAGTAATAGTTCATAAGCATTAGCCAAATCCACTTCATCACCACATGTGGCTTCTTCTTTCTGTTTTTATGGCTTGACAAGATGATCATCAATATCTTTAGTGACCAAAATAACAAAGTCCAAGAATGATTGAGGAGATGGAGCAGTAATATTCTCAGATAGTTTTTCATATTCATAGGTCCATTTCACAATCCCCCCATTCTCCTTATCAATTGTTTGCAGGGTGGCCCTTAAACTCTTGTAGCTCTCACCGATTTCCCCATCAAAGATGCTGAATATTATTGTCTTGTTAGCATCGTCTACAACTTCTATTTTCTCCTTAGCACTTGTCTTCTTTCCTTCTACATATGTTTTCAGAATTTTATTTTTCCCAAAAATGGGCATGAAGTTATATACATGTACATAAAAGCCATCGATATAAATAGTAGTGCAAAGTATATATATTACTCGTTTTTCCATTAATTAACTAGACTAAGATTGTTATAATAAACTTCAAATGTACAAAGACCAAATAAGTCGAACACTCTCTAACCAAGTCAAGATATCATGTCTCAATTAGGACTGACAAAAAATTGAGTCAAAATATTCTTAGGTGTGCTTAGGTGAATGATAACTTAATACTCCCACGAAAACTAATAGAAAGATTTTTCTGTCAAAATCTTAGAGTCAACATAAAGTTTAGATTTTTAAAAATCCATACAAATATCTCATCGTAATCTAAAATTGGATTATTCTTTTACATATTTAAATATAAAAATGAGTTTGATCCAAAGTTGATTGTAATAGTATTGTTAAGGTCAACTACCAAATTCAAAACTATCTACATTTAAATCAGTCATCATTTTGTCTTTATAAGAAATTTTAAATGGTTATGAGAAAACACATATTAAAATTGTCCTTATTCTTAATTATTAAGGGTTAAAGAAGAAGGATATATTTAAATTGTAATCGCCGTCGACTATTAAGGATTAAAAAGAGAAAAGTATATTTAACTTATCCTTATTATCAACTATGTTATCTAAGAATATTAGATGTAGAAAACATGACTAATGTCTTGTAATAGATTTTAAAAAGCTAGGAATCCAAGTAAGAATTGAAATTTCAACATTCAATAAAGATAAAAAAAGTTTAAATGATATATAACAAAAACAAAACGTATAAATATTTAGTCTTAAAGTTTAGTTATATAGATTTCTTATATGTATGAACCATTTATCAGAAGTAGTAAATTTTTCTATTTTTCTGTTCCGATAAACAAAATTTTCAACAAAAGTAGTTGAATTGACTTTAATTGGTTGAGTTATTTGAAGCAGAACATGAAACGTAACAAGAAGCTTACCTACGGTAAACTCCCAGTGTTTTACAGCATCAACATTTTCCCAGTCACCTTCATGAACAACAGCTGAATGTATCCTTTGGGAGGAGATATTAGGAAGATGCTGAAGTTGCTTTCGAAAGACATGGAAGAACTTTTCTGCAGATGCTTTGATCTCTACTTCAGCCTCTACTTTCCCACTTAGACCCATCTTCACTCTCACAAAATCCAGACACAAAAACACAAACAATGATTCAGTTTACTTTTAAGGAAGGAATGCAGTTTGCTTAAATAGAATGTTCTGTTTTTGACTAAAATCAATTATTGATTCAACTCTCGGGTTTTAGCTTGCGTGCTTCCTATACTCAACAATAATTTTAATAACTATTATTGTTTTACGTGAACAAATTGATAAATAAAAATAGTTTTAAATTATGGTGGAGATATATCTGTAATATTAAATTATTCTTACTTATAATTCCTCAACATCTTGGAACTCATAACGATTAATAAAATTGATATATAAAAAGTCAAAATAGCTGATTGAAACATTTATAGACAGCTAAATCGAAATCTGCAAAATTTGATTAGAAAATGTTTTTCGTGTATCGTGAGCTATAAATTTTTAGTTTTTCTTTTCCTAACTTTAAGCCGCAGATTTATGTATATATAAGATGTAGCAGATGCATGGCTATGTAGCTCCTAGGCATGACTGAGCCAACAATTGGATGGTAACCATTAGAAATTTCGATCACACTCGCGTGACTTTTATACGGAATAAACCTAAACAAATAAAGAAATTTGACATGATAAATGATTAAAGTTATAATGAAAAGATTTAACATATTGAATTTTAATTAGTTTTATTCTTAATTATTTAATTATTTAAATATTTTGTTTAGATACTGAAATTTAAATTTAATGAATTTTAATTTTTCTATTTATTTAAATAGAGTATTTTAACTATTACCAAATACGTAAAATAAAGTAAAACTTAGACCCACAACGATCCTAAGCTATACATCATGATCTTTGTTTGAAGTTAATAATGCAGAAAGACAATTAAATCAGACTTACACACATATGTACCTTAATTTTGATTCTCAACCATAGATTGTTTTAATGAATACACACTAGTGTAAAATAGGCTTTTTATACCAGTTAAAAAAGGCTTTTTATACCGGTTCTAGCATAGGTATAGATGCAGGTGGTATAGAAAGTTTGATCTTTTCTACATCGGTTCCATGACAGGTATAAAAAATTATATTTTATACCATTTCTAAAACCGGTATAGAAAGTCCTCTTGGAAATGGAAAGTCATGTAAGAAAAAATGACTTATTATACCGATTATAGTTCCAACCGGTATAAAACATTACACATTTTACACCAAGTATGACCTCAACCGGTATAAAAAGTGATTTATTATTTTTTTATGAAAAATTCGTTTATGCTTCTTACCACATACCAAACCTGTATATAATTACCCAAAACATCCAAAAAACAAATCTCATTCAATCTAATATTTACTTGAAATAGAATCTAATGTTTATATGAAATATAATACTACTCCAAAACGAATTACTATATAAGTCATAAAACACCTAACATCATCTTATATACTGTATATAATAACCCAAAACATCCAGAAAACAAATCTCATTCAATCTAATATTTACATGAAATAGAATCTAATGTTTATATAAAATATAATACTACTCCAAAACCAATTACTATATAAGTCATAAAACACTTAACATCATCTTATATAAACACTTAAAAGAAACGAAGCCCACTGCTTACGAACTTCCTTCAAGACTCCTTGATCCATTGGAGATGTGTCATTGAAAATGTACACAATGAATAGTTGAGTCAACAATCTTTTAGTAATAAATACTTAAGATGTGATTTATAAATTGTACATATTACCATATCCCATGAGTCAACAATGTTTGCGGATATGATTCTATGCATGTGCCTCATGGTATAATATCCACACTCATAGCTTCCCGGTTG
>Ga0209589_1005771_pt1 | contig 20885 bp, 15 predicted proteins | sample CowpeawhiteBW_FD_187525 | JGI IMG/M metagenome (GOLD analysis project Ga0209589, IMG submission 187525) | Root nodule microbial communities of legume samples collected from California USA - Cow pea white BW (SPAdes) (version 2) | ecosystem: Host-associated > Plants > Roots > Nodule | place: USA... | reverse complement strand
TGATGATGAATTCTCAAAAAAATTAATGCAGGATGACAAATTCTCACTCATTACTGAGTACAGTGTATGTAACAATGAAGAGTTGGATAAGATATTCTATAATCTTCAAAGTTCACATTTCACCAACATTCAAATTCTTCGGGTAAATAACTGTAATGGAATAATGTTGGACGATTTTCTAATAATGTTAGCATACAGGTCTCACAAACTCAAAGTTATTAACATTGAAGAGTGCTCACTATATCATTTTTGTTTTAATGATGAGAGGTACGAAGATGACAAAATTTTCACACAGCTAAAGGAACTAAAATTAATAAAAACCAACTTAAGTTATATGTGGTTCTTTGATCATCCAGACTATATTGACCTTGGAAACCTACAAATTTTACACATCATAGATGTTTCCTGTCTCCAATATATATTTGAACTGTATCCACCAAAGAAGCTTCACCGACTTAAGGAATTAATTATAGAAAAATGTGAGCCTTATTTACCGTTTTTTTGGATCATTTAAATAAAGGTGGTCCAACAACTAACTTTCCATCACTGAGCAAATTGGAGTTGAAGTCTCTCCAAAAGTTGAGACAAATCTACGATGGTCATTTAGAATTCCCAAGTCTAAAATCTTTGATGATTGCAAAATGTCCAATCCATTTGCAGATCCACATGAAACCCTAACGACTGATGGGAAATCTTTCTTTGAATTGAATGAGATTATGTTTGACAGTTATGACAACTTGGTTTGTGTCATTTTCTCTGAGACACTACAAGAGTTGAAGAACTTGAAGAAACTTGTTGTGAGTCACTGTAAGGAATTTAAAATAATATTTAATATTCTTCAACAAATATCTTGTTCCACACACCTTTTACAACAACTGTGTGACCTAACTTTGATTGATCTTCCAAGGTTAACTTGTGTTGCTAACAAAGATATTTCCAGGTTCTATCAAAACCTAAAACTCTTACAGGTGAAGCAATGTAAGTCTCTTAATATGCTTCAAGTTCCTCTAAAACTAACAAATCTGGAAATTTATGATTGTGAGGTGTTGGATACAATTATTATCTCCAAAGAAGAAGAAGAAGCGGAGGGCATGAGAGGGAAACTCACCTTTCATGAATTGAAGGAAGTTTCTCTTGAAAATCTACCAAGTCTCTTTGTTGTCTTTCCTTCTATATCTGAATTTCCTTCCCTACAAACATTAAAAATAGCAAATTGTTGTACTATGATTTCTTTTATTGAAGATTCCAAAACTTTTGAAGAATCATCTACAACAAATTGCTTCTTCCCAAGTTCAGTAAGTTTCCATTACAAACTATTTATCGAGTGTATTTTGCATGGAAATCACATGTTTTCTTTCTTGACATTTGATATACGTAACTAGTATTTATTTTAATTACTTATTGTATTGATGATGGAATAAAAGTATGGGATTCAATAATATTAGTGCATAACATGGTATTATGAAAAACTATCATTCTACTTAGTTTTGAATTCATGCATAGGCCTACAAGCTGAAATTACCACTTGTTTCTTGCAGTTGTTGGTGGAAAAATTGAAGATACTTTATGTGATCAATATGAATGTAGAGAAGCTTTGGCACTGGAATTATCCGTCCAAATCATTTTCTGAACTGGAAAATCTAATATTGGCCAACAACAACAAATTTTTGAATGCCATCTCCTCAAGCATGATCACGAGATTCAAGAATTTGAGAAAATTAACTTTGAGCAAATGTGAATTATTGACAGAGGTATTTGATTTTGAAGAAGACAATCTTGATCATAAAATTCACGAAATACTTCCTCAACTCGAGGTGTTAGCATTGATTAACCTAATCAAATTGAAGTATGTTTGGAACAAGGAACCTCAAGTTTCATTTTTCTCAAATTTGGTGCCAATTTACATTTTTGGTTGTGACAACCTCCAAAGTTCATTCTCACTTACTTCAATAAAAAATATTGGGAAACTCAAAATATTCAGATTGTGCAAATGTGATAAAATGGAAGAGGTCATATCTAGTGATATATCTGAAGCTGAAAATGTGTCCATCATTTTTCCCAAACTAGAATGTCTTGTAATGAAGGATCTTCCAATATTGACTTGTTTCGACAACCAAAGTTCAATTTTATCTTTGCCCAAGTTAAAAATAGTGAGGATGAGTAATCTTCCAAAAATGAAATCATTTTCTAGAGGCATACTCGTCGCATCACTTTTAACATCAATTTATGCAACATTTGTTAAAAAAATCTGGTTTGGAAGCTTGAACAACACCGTATCCTATATGCATGACAACCCAGGTACTAAATATTTCTATTGTACAAATACATTTAAATATTATAATGTAATAATTATACAACATGTTTAAATAAATTTGATAGTATTTATATTTTTCCTTTGAAGATATGTTTTGCAGTTAAACTCAAATCTCAAGATTTTTTAAATATAATTTCTCAGGTAACTTACTACTTTATGTTACACTTATGATGTATTTTTTATCAAATTTTAATAACTTCAATGACATCAAGAATGAATTACTGTGAATACATTTTATATTTTTTATGTTATTTATATTGCTAAATCAACTAAAAATCAATCAAATCACATACGGACCACATTCCATATATTTGTTTTGAAGTTGGTATAAACATGCGAATGATTGAATTTTTAAAAAGAATTTATAACAGTTATTTTAAAAACAGGTAGGTCATAAGCTTATGAACTAACTTGGGTTAAGTCCATTGTTGCGGGTTAAATGAATGGACAAAAATTGATCGCAGTTTAAACCTTTTTCTGGCTTATCTCCATGGAAGTGAGGTGGAGTTGATTTTCAAAGCAACCATTTTATATTAATTTAATAAAGTTAAATATATTTTTATACATGTTTAATTTTAAGTGGATAATAAAATTAGTTTATCTTCAAAAATTTTATTTAGTCTTCCAATTTTAAAAATACATAAATTTAATTTTTTTTAATTAAATTTATTAAGTTTAATTGATATTTTAAACATTTTTTTTCATTAACATTAAAACGAAAATGCTTGAAATATTATGAATGAGACTAAGTTCCTGATTTGTCTTTACGAGGTTGATTTTGTTGTCAATTTGTTTGTCCATTCAAAATAATAAATCATATATTCTCACACTTAAACTTGAATTATGATTAATCTCACCATTTAATAACTAAGTTTTGACCAAAACAATACAAAACGAGAAACTACATATAGATTTATTGAGACTATAATTTAGTTATTTTTTAATTACATGAAATCTAAACTATGTATTGCAGAAACCCACTTGTCGTTTACTATGGAAAAATATGTGCAATAAACAATTTCAACTTCACTTAATTCTTTGTGACATCTTAATTAAAATTGAACAACCAACCTTCTCAATTCTTTGACAAATTATCATTTCCTTGTTTGTACATAATCCTTTCATGTGTTTTCTGTTTTGCAACAGTCTCTTCAAATTATAATATATATCAATTATTTTTATATGAAAATTCAAAATTCTTTATACGTTGAATTTATGAGTGTTATTTTGACTACTGAGATATCTTGAACTGATGTATATACATGAAGAATTGTAATATTATGAAACTTAAAGTTGCGTACACTTTTTTGTGAACCAAATAATTGTGTATATAGACTTGCAAATTTTAAAATTGATAAAATGTTACACTTGACGCCTTCACCTAGATAAGTTTTTTAAAAGAGAAAACATAAAAATAGGGAGGAGGGGTGAACCTAACACACACACACACACATATATATATATATATATATATATATATATATATATATATATATATATATATATAATAACCTTTCAAAGAAATCAAACTATTCTAAACATAAGTAATTGGTATTTATTATGAAAAAATAGTAAATATAATTTTGGATGGCATTGATGAATTTAAGCTATTCTATTAGCACAATGATTCTTTTCCCCAAAATTATTTGTGCGCCTAAATTACATTTCAGAGTTGTTCTTACCACGTTCAATAATTTCACATCATTTAGGAGTCGAAACTTAAAGGCGATTTAAATATTTCTTCCTCCTTCTATTATCTTAGACGCCTTTCAAGGACAAAGCTGGGACGAAACACACATATTTCAAAACGGACAATATTTCGGATGCATAGTGATTGAGAACGATTCTATCATCAGACTTGATGTCGAAACATTGACGTCCATCGTGGGAGCGATAACAAGGTTCTACATGTGAACCATCAGTCTTTTAAACCCTCCATTAGGGATGGATCTTGAGACCGGAACATTGACGTCCATCGTGGTCGATAACGAGGTTTTACATGTGAACACTCAGTCCTTTAAGCCCTCCATTAAGGATGGTTTGTTATTTTCCTCAGGCATTGATTGTGACGAAACTTCACACTTCAAAATAGAACATACTTCAGATGTATGATGATTGATTCTAATAATGTTACTCAGCAAACTTGGAATCAAAACAAGAATCTAAATATTTTTCATAATAAATAAAAACTTACTTTCTACATTGAGTATGTCATAACATAATTCATTTCTATATATCTTTTACCTAACAAACAGAAGTCAATATATATTTCTTTAAACATCGAAAAAAAAAACATATGTCTAATATGTTTAGATATTGATTTGACTTGCTCTTCCCATATTTTTCTTCGTGGCATATTCAGGTAATGACATATGATTATTAAATTTGAAGATATCAATTTCGTTAAGATATCGCATTTCAAAGAAATACCTAAAAAACATAGATACCCATTTATTCATAAAGTATTGATTGAATTCGTTTTAACCCTTCTTTCTTTGATTTTCTCCTCCAATGATAAATATATTTATTAATTTTAACCGGAATGGGAAGAATTTTGAAATGAAGTTATTGTAGATCTAAGAAGATATTTTATGCTCTGTAAAAATGAAAATATCATATATCAATTGAAGCAACCATTTTGGTTTATCTATACCATAGGGTTTTATATTCGTCTAATGTCGGTTAATCTTTACTTGCTCAAAAATAAAGTATTTAAAGGTGGTAAAAGCATAATAGGTGTGGATATGCATATATAAGGGAGAGATTATTAACTTTTGCAGTAGTATTTGTACTGCATTGTGTAACAAGAAAAGTATTGAGAAAAAAAGCCCTATGACATTACGTTTTTATGAGTTCTTGTTTGTATTATTCTTATTCTGGTCTTAAATTTAAGTAAGGAATTACTGAAACTTAGAATTTTAGGAAAGAATTCGGGAAAAGTGTGAGAATCTTACTTTTTAAAATGAGAGGGATAAACAAAAGAGTACACTAATTCGTTTTTAACTGGACAAATAAATAAATTTTCATTTTTTTTTCATCTATCTTTTTATCTTTCTACGGAGGTTCGAAATCAAAGAAAATGAGGTCTTCTTATCGAACGCACCGGCACTTAGTAATTATAACAATTAAAGAAAATGAAGATATACATATCTATCTCATTTACGTCCCCATATCCGTCAAGATACTCATTTCTGTCATATTTTTGTTTAAATTATTAAAATATTCATAATTAATTAAGTAAGCTTTTATATATATATATATATATATATATATATATATATATATATATATATCACTAGTGCAGTTTTGATTAAACTCATGTTATAGGCCTCGGTTATTAGGAAACTGAAGCATTAATGGAGCGGTAGAAATTTTCCAATTCCTATAAGCCTTTTTGTCTCATTTTCCTCAATATTCGAAGAAGAATATACTTTTCTGCCTCGGTTGCCGTACACTCGTTGCCATAAAGCCTTTTAAGCTTCAGTTTCCCTGACCCGAAGTAAAAAAATTAATTGGAAAAGGGGGCAGTTGGCCTCAGTTAAAATTGAACCAAGGCCAAAAATCACTATTTTACCTCGGTTAAAATTGCACTGAGGCAAAAAATCACTATTTTACCTTGATTAAAAATTAAACTAAATCCATATACCAAGTTAGGGATTCAAAACGCGAATGCACTGTTTTTTGTCTTCCACAACTGATGATTATTTTACAACAACCATTTCCCAGTAAGTGTATTGGTACGTAGTAGTATCAACAAGTGTCGTATCCAAGGGATTTAACAAGTATATTGGTAGTTTGACTTTTGGATTTTTTGTTGATAGTGCAAGTAAATAAAAATAGTAGTTATTAGATAGATTGAACGGAGTAGGGGTTATGAATTGATTTCATCTCATCTTCTTCTACTACAACATTATCATCTTGTTTACTTACTTTGCAAATCATTCAATGTCTTGGGAGTACTCTTTCTATGTAGATCTAGGTTCATCTCTGATACACTAGAACCTAAGGACTCCAAACCCAGTGTGATCTCTCAACTCCTAATAGAATGAGTCCTTGCTTTAATGTGCAAGACTCTCTCCTCCCACTTTGGTATGCCATGAAACATCCAATACATGTATGATGATTTGATTGGACCACGATTTGAGACCAGTTTCTCAACTTAAAATCATCAAAAATTTATCAATTTCTTATTTTTCTTCTTTTTAATATCTCATTCTATAATTATAAGATAAAATTGGTTGTTTACTTACAAAATATGATCAATTAAAGCATGATAAGTGTCATGTTTATATAGAAACTTTACGCATTCTAGACACTTATCAACAACGCAACATTCGCGTTAGTTGTCCTCTGATCGAGCCTCCTCCGTCCACAGTTGTCATCATCCAGCCTCCATTCGCGCCGTCAGCCACAGTCGAGCCTCCTTCCACGCTGCTGCGATCATTTGGATTCCACAACAATCGTTGGTTCGTCCCACGCATCCACTAGTTCGTCACACGTTGGTTTGTCCCACTGCGCGAACCTCCGTCGTGCCAACCTACGTTAGCAGCAGCTCTTCGTTTTTTCCAAACAAAGCCACCGTTGCTCTTGTTCCGACAAGCCACCATCGCGCTCCGCCATGTTCTCCTTGCATGTGGTGGTTAGTTGAAATTAAAAAATTACGCAATTCTCCTTTTTTTTCATTTCACGTTTTGTATACTTGTTTTTTGCAATTTGGATTGTTGTTTCGCGTTTCGTTGGGGTTTTGTTGGGATTTTCTTTGTTTTTATTTTTTTTTCCTACTTTTGATTGTTTCGGATTTTGCGACAATCCTCTCTCTATTGAAATGCCCACCATAAGGAGATTTGTGATAGTGTAATGGAATGCTCTTACACCCCTCACTTGTAACATTTCTTCTTAGTAATTGATTGGTTCCTATTTTAAAAAGGTGAGGCACATAGAGTTATGCATCTATAAAAAAATTATTCTTTTGGTGCAGGTTAAAATTATGAGGAGTGGCACCTACTGCTTTGAAAATTGCCATGTCAACAATACATGGTCTTTCCTACACCATTCATAGTTTTTCATCTGGAAATTCCTCTTGCACTTTTATGCTTAGTTTTAAGCTTTTCAATAATCTCCACTTTAACTTTATCAACCTTAATGTCTTTTGCACAAATTTTGTGTCCCAAAACCACACCTTAAGCTTTCATAAAATGGCACTTTTCCAAATTTAGCACAAGGTTGGCATCAACACATCACTTCAACATAGTGTTCAAGTTTTCCAAATAGTGATCAAATGAAGCATCAGAGATAGAAAAATTATCCATGAATACTTCAATATATTTTTCTACAATATCTAAACAGATTGCTAGTATACAAGATTAGAATGTTGTGCATGCATTACATAACCCATATGTCATTTTCTTATAAGCAAACACACCAAAAGGACAAGTAAAAGTTGCTTTCTTTTTATCTTTTAGATCTACAACGATCTAATTATGATTGGAGTAACAATCCATGAAACAATAGAATGTTTATTGTTCTAACCTTTCTAACATTAGACACATTCACAACTAGTGATTTATTTTAGTAGAGATTAACTAATTTTTATCATTATTCATAACAATCATACCTCCATTTAGAAACTACCTGAATCATATTAACCTAGACATTGTTACAAATTGGATAGATCATTCATGCATTGACTACTTATTTCATTGTAGAGTTAATCACTTTTGAGGTTGAGCTACAATCTTATAATTTTGCTTCATGTGAATTTTATTCATACAATAAGAATATCATATAGGGATGGACAAAAAATCTAATTTTCTTGATCCAATCCACTTTTGCTCTGATCCAATCCATTAAAAATCCATTTTATTAAAAATCCAATCCATTTAAAATCCATTTAATGGATCTGGATTTCAATCTAATCTACATTTTATATATTTTATGGATTGGATATCCATTTTATAAATCAAGATTTTCAAATATGGATAATCCAAAAAATCCAATCCAAATTTTCAATTTAAATTTTTACTTGGGTTAAGCTAAAGGTTAAGATGGACTAGGCTAAATTCAGACTCAAATGGACCTTGCTCGACGACCTATACGAATCAGGCAGGCCCGACGACTATAAGAGGTTGGGCGGACCTAAAGATATGAACGGGCTAGGCGGGCCCGACAAACCGGACGAGTCGATCGGGCCTAACAATCCGGAAAATTTGGGTGAGCTCGATGACCCGAACTACCAGGCGGGCCCGATGACCCGAACGGGTCAGGCGGGCCCGAAGACCTGAACAGGCCAGGCGGGCCCGATGACCCAAATGAGTCAGGCGAGCTCGAAGAATCAAACGGATAAGGCGGGCCCGATGACCAAAACAGGTCAGGCGACCCCAAAGACCCGAATGGGTTAGGTAGGCCCAAAGACCCGAACTGGTCAAACGTGTCTGATGACCCGAACGGGCCAGGCAGGCCCAAAGAACCGAATGGGCCAAGCGGGCCCGAAAAACTGAACGGGCACGGTGGGCTCGATGACCCGAACGGGCACGACGGGCCCAAAGACTCAGATGGACTAGGATGGGTCGGCTTGACGACTCATACGGGCCGTGCCTGGCGACCTGTACGAAATAAGGCATGTTGGCCTTAATGACACAAGTCTTAAAAAATTCAATTTAAATTTTTTTTATAAAAAATGGATTATGGATTTTGAACTTGATCCAAATATTTGGATTGGATTTAAATCTTGATCCAAATATTTGGATCTGAATTTTTAAAAATCCAAACTACTTTTTTTAAAAGAATGGATTTGGGTCAAAAATTTAATCTAATTATTTGGATCTAAAATAGATGTGAATTGGATCATTAAAAATTTAATCCATGCCCACCCCTACATGTAAGATTCCAATATATTGCACACTCAGTGGCTTTGAGCATTGAGATAAATTTTCTTCCTTTAAAGAAGTTAGAGCAAGGTTGATCACCACTAATTTGTGTCCTCCATTTGCAAGAAAACCGTATTTAAAATGTGGAGGTAAATAATACCTTTAACTCCGGTACTTGTCTTCAACTTTACCCTTCTCTTCCAACTTTTCAACTTCTACTTCATTTATGAGATTTATTTTGTTGAATCCAAGTTCTTCAAACATTCATCAATTGTTTTTTCTTCCTCCTCATCTAGATCTTCTCATGCAACTATTAATGCCTTTTCTAGCTAGCTTCATTTGGTCAATTGCTTTCATTTGTTGTTTGTATATAGAAGTTACCTGTACTTATCCAAAAACCATATTCAAAAGGAATTGGAAAATAAAAAAATAAAAAACTACTTAAAAGATGTCATTTAAGATTATAAGAAAAAATTGTCAAAAGTCAATTTGATGGTGTTCAATTCAAAACATTCTGAACCAATTCATCTATTAAATAAAACACAAATAACACTCTATTTCAAACACACAAATTCCAAACAAAACATCATCCTCCATTAAAGCCAAAATTTTGTGATCATAAGTCACTTTCAGATCGAAATCATCTATCCTAAACTTTTATCAAAAAAATAAGTAGTTGTTCTTACATGAAATTTCTTATTCCAAATAAATTTCCAGCTCAAGCAAGAGAACTACTCAACATTTAAAAACATAAAACAAAGTATCTAAATAGAACCAAATTTCAATATGAGCTTAACTAAATTGAGAATAATACTTTTCTCAAAAAATACCAAGATTGATGACAAAAAAAATACATAATCTTTAAAGTATACAAGAATTTGAAAATATAATCAATTACAAATTATCTTTAACTTTTCACCCAGTAAAGAGCATAATGAGATTATGAAAAAAATAATGATTGAAGAAAGAAAATTAGATAAAAGATAAAAAAAAACATTGTTGAAAGAGTAAAGAAAGGAGAAAAATGAAAGAGGCAAAAATCATAATATTAATTAAAATACTTTATCTAAATAACAAATTAAAATTTAATAAATTTAAGTTTATATATATATATATAAATAATAATAATAATAATAATAATAAAGTAAATAAACCGATAGAAGAATTGTTACTCGGAAATAAATGGAATTACTGTAGAAAACAGTGCCAATGTTGCAAAGTATACAACAATCCTTGTACTTAGTTTTAGGTTAGAGAAAAGAGAGAAGGAAAACATGGCACGAATAATATAAGGAACCACAATACCAACGTGTGTGTGCATCGTGCTTGTTCTTGCTCGTAACCAAACTCATTTTTCGCAATTGTCAGATCTCTTCATCCAATTGCAACAGCAGAAGAGCAGAATATTCTAGAGAGAGAGAGAGAGAGAGAAGAAGAAGAAATCTGAAATGGGTTGCAGAAACAGGGACTCCTTCCCAGATAATCATTCTTCACCTTCTTGTGATTCGCTCGGCGAGGCCCTGCTTTTGACCACCGTATGCATCGTAGGTCTCCCAGTGGATGTTCATGTCAAGGATGGCTCTGTGTATTCTGGAATCTTCCACACTACTTCTGCTCATGCCGATTATGGTCCACTTCTTCTTCCTCTCGCATTCCTCCCTTCACACTTTCATTTCTTTCTGCTGAAGCATTAATCATAGATCCTGAAACTCTGGATTCTTTTTAGCTTCAATTGTTTTGTTGTTACCCGACAAAATATGACAAATTGATATGGAATAAATTCTGTCATCGAATTTATTTCTTTTAGTTCAAGCATTGTTTTAGGTTAAACTATTCATTTATTTGCTTTACACTTTAAGTTTTAGTCCCTGATGAGAAATCGGTAGTCCTTATGATGCATAAGAAGGTAAATTTTGTTGCTATCAATAGTAATAGATAAAACTCTAATGATATAAAACAGTTATAAAAACTTTTATGGTTGTAATCATTCTCTACAAGATAAAAAACTTTGCAAAATTACGAACTTGTTACTTTCTAATATAAGAACTGAAATGTAATATGAGACAACTACTGAGACAAAATGAATAATATAACTGCTGTTTTAGTATTGGATCTAGGATTACTGAATGAAGTCGTTTGCATGAGAGGTTTAATTAGCTTTTGGGGTAAGAAGAGCATTAAATCATCTTGTTTATGATTATATAGACAGATCAAAATGGGTTATCAGCAAAGGCAGATCTTGTTTTTAATGTTTTAATTATTAAGTTTTGGCATAAAGCCTCGTTTGAGTTTTAGTGAACATCTTTTATATGACTAAAACTCATCATTCCTTTGCTTTATGCCATAACCAGGTATTGTTTTAAAGAAAGCAAGGATGACCAAGATGGGAAAAGGCATCAGCAATGTTGGAAATGAGGGCCTTGTGGATACATTGGTGATTTTATCCAGTGATCTTGTGCAAGTTGTTGCTAAGGTAAGACACACACGGTTTGCAATATATCCACATGAATTCAAACATATCGAACTGGAGTGTAATTAACTAATGTACATGTTTTGTGCATAGGAAGTAATGCTTTCGGCAGATGGTGTTGGTGAAAACATAACTGTTGATAATGAAGAAGAAGTTGCCGATAATGTATCTTCTGAGAGCCTAACGCGTGAGGCAGAGAATCATACAAAGCCCTTAATGGATGCAAATCAAGTTAATCAATCAAGGTACTATGGTATCTCCATTCAAATTTGTTCACATGCATGGAGAGATGTGTTTTATGTATACTTGAGTTAGTTTTTACTGTTTTATAACCAACATCCAATGGAAGCATTCATCTTATGTTCCTTGTTTGCCTGTTGCCTTCTTATCTTTTGGTTTACACTTTTTCTATGGCAAAAAATATCCCCTCAAACACCTTATACACACATCCTGACATGCCATTGTTGAGTAGTCTTCTCTACAAAAGTTTCCATTTGAATAAGTGGGTGCTCTTACTGCCATTTTCTAATTTCCCATGGCTGAAACCGAAGTTAATGTGGTTAAATGCTCTCACAACTTCAATTTTCTGGTTGCTCAAGGATCCATGTTCTTATTTATCGAGCAAAATATGTATAACTAGAATTTTTGTTCAACACCAATTTCTCTATTTCTCCTTTGGCTCTTGTGTAAATTTGTTCTCTTCAAGTAACCTCTTTATTATGAAAATGTTGATCATGAAGCTTTGCCCATTTAAAATTATGGTTAGATTTTTTATTATGAAAGCTTAGGGTTCACAGCTTATCTTAGAAAAACAGTAATATAGGAAAAGGCTACAAAAGGAATACAGGTGTCAGGTGGTGTGACCTGTGTCCAACAGGATTATATGTGTTGCTCATCACCTTTGGTCATGCATACATAACATGATCAAGATATGCTTACCTGTAGTGGGGGCTTATGGTTCCTAGGCCTTTGATTTGGCCATGTTAAAGCTACCTTCTTAACTAGTAGTTGAGGTGCTACCAAATGGTATTGGATATATTTTATCATGAAATGTGGGTTAAAAGCATTGAGGACAATATGAAAAGTGTTGTGTTTCAAATTTCACTTTCGTGAGAGGAAGAGGCATTAAGTTGGTCATCCACTTTTGTTTCTGACGAAAGTTCACTAAATAATGTATTTCATGATAAGATCAAAGGAAATTATACTAACATAAAAACACTTCGTTAAATAATATATTTCAGTTTTTTATTTTAAAAATTTATTTATGAAACAAGTTTAAACTAGTCACATTAAAACTGGTTTCCACATTTGGCGGCATCATACTTGAATCAATAATTTACTGCGTGGAAAACCCTTCTTAGTAGAAACTAAATTTATAATCTTACATAGGCCAATGGCATTTCCACATTGTATACCCATTTGGAGCATTATGCTTTGTTGTTTTCATTTGGAAATGGACATTGAACTAGTCCTTATTTACACAAGCTAGATATGCAGTTTTGTGAATATGATTTTGCTTGACTTATTTCAGTAATGGTCTAGAGTCCATCCTTTCATGCTCTTTAATGTTCCCCTGCAACTGAGTCCCTTTTAAGGAGAACAAAGAAAAGTAAATGGACTTTTAATTACATAAATATGGGGATAACACTACTTATTTAGAGCTAAAAACTTAACTTATGACAGAGTGGGGATAACTCTACTTTCAATGATAAAAACTTAAACTATGATAGGCTAATATACATTTTTGCAAACGTATTTGTGTTATATAAAATGTGATGTAACTGTTAAGATTTTTCTTTCTGGTGTAAAATTATCTTCTTGCGACTAATTGATTCCGGTTTTTTTAACTAGTGAATTTGGATTTGTTAGAAAAGGTATTGTAAAATTACAAATTTATGCAATTACTTTATTTCATTCTTGTGTTTCTGCCAAATTTTATTATACAGACAAGTCGGAGATGAAAGGTCAAACTTAGATGGGAAAGCCGATGACCACATGCAGAAGTCTGAGGTTTTTAATGAAAAAAATGTATGTAGACATGCATATTGAGCAGGATTTCCATAAATTTTGATGGTTTGAATTTTTTAGTTCTAAAGCTCTGATTTTCCACAGGAGGAAAGGATTCAAAGTCCCAATTCAAGGCATGAAAGTGAGTTAGATTTCTCCAAAATCTACTGTATTGAAAATTATCCTTAGCAGTGTATATTGAGATGGCTTAAGTATAATGGTTTTGGATATTTGTATTGTGCACTTTAGCTAATTTTGCATGTAATGACGTGCACGATAACCAAATTTGTTATCCTGATTATGGTTTAAAAGGCATTCCAATTCTGAGATTTCACTCAACTTCAAAATTTTGGGCTTAGTGCAGACACATTGCAACGGTAATTGTGGCTGCATTTGCCCATAATTTTCCTCAATGTCAAGAATTATGACAAAACCACATGGCAACTGCAATTTGAAACCTTGACCCTGATATCAAGATTTATGTGTGGGCTTAGAGGAAGAGCTACAACCACCATACGTATTGTAATAGATTGGTTCTTCCATGCCTTTTTCATTCAACCATGTCAGAATAGGTTCAGTACAATACAATCATTGACTCTCTGCACTTGTAGGCAACTAAAAAGGAATATAGCAAAAGGAATGAATGCAACTGCATCACAGTTGTAACAAATTAGTGCTAGTCTGATGCTATGAGAACATTCTAGACCTAGTCACTCAAATGTGAAGGCCTCCTGGTGCCCTATTTATTTGGGCTGCAATGTTGATAGCATGTGCCTCAACCATATAAACACCTGCTGCTGAAAAAGCCACCTTTGTTCTCAATTTGAACTTTTTGTGCATTGGCATCCTGCTATCTTGGTATCAGTAAAGCTCTGATTACAGAAAAAGGAGAAAACATTTTCCCTGTCTATTTTTCTTCCAAGATTTTTTTACGTAATATTACCAATACCTTTTTAGTTAACCAACTCCTGCTAAATCTAATTTGATTTGGGATTTAGTATGGACTATGGTTGCCCATCCTGAATTTCTTAAGTCCCCTCTTCCCGGAAAAAGATTAGGAGATTGCTTACATGATTCTGTTTTCTTATTCAATTCTCTTATACTTACATTACAGCTGATATGATACATGTATAGGCCAACAGGTAGCTGTTAAGCATGGAGGCACAGATAGAACATCAAATCCTTCTAATGGTGGATTATTCTGCAGCAGTGCTCCTGCATCTGTTAAAGCCAATGATTGGTTTGGTGAAAGGTCTGTTTCACCAGAGTCTATCTCTACAAATTCAACCCAAGGTGCGGATCTCATCAAAGAGTCACATCCAGCAAGGCCCATTGAAATATCTGTTCCAAGGAGTACAGGTTCTACCATAAATGCTAAGGTGAATAAATCAGTTTAACCTACATTAGAAGCTTTGGCCAAACTGCTCCGTATAAAAAGAAATAGGTTGGGATTTATACATCATTGTAAATCATATCAAATGCATTTTTGTTTCTTATTAGATGAATTTTTTTTAAGTGGGCTTCATTATCTGTTGACATGGATCATCCTCCGAACCTTTCACAAATCATATAATTCATCTCGCAAGTCCTCTGTTAGTTACATTATTTCTAAACATTTTGATTAGTGATCCATTATTTTTTCATGGTTTGATCCTTAGCTAATAGCATCCACCATTTTAAAATCCTTAGAGTATATTTATTTAAATTTTCAGTGTAGTTTCTTTTGCAAACAGCATAATAGGATTGCTAGTGCCAAGTTTAAGATAATGGAAATTTCTTGCAATCGGTGTTGGTATGCTTTTAACTTCTTCTTTTCTTGACAATCAATTAGGAGTTTAAGCTCAATCCAGCCGCCAAAACCTTCTCTCCATCTTTTGTGAATCCTATATCATCAGCTTCTGTGGCAAATTTGTTATACGTACAAAATAGCTCTCCTGTGGTACCTGTTGGTAGTATTCAACCAGAAGCTGGATTCAACACTTTTGCTTCTCGGCCTTCGGTGCCTGTAAAGGTTGCACAATATAGTAATTTGCCAGTGGGAAATGGTGGAAGTGGCTCTCAGTTTTCACAACCTGTATGTATAAATAAAATTTTCTGATATTTTATCTCATCTGCATCTGTGCCTGAATGAGCATGTCTATTTGATGCCAAATGTCATAAATGTAGGAGTAATCTAAAACTATATATTATTCATTACACATTCTAGTTAATTTGACAATTTCTTTGGCAACAGATTATTGGACATGTGCCGCATAGAAATCAACCACTCCGGTATCCTACACATTACACTCCTGTTTTGTCTGAACCTGCTTATATGCAACCAAGCTCTCCTGCTGTAAGTACGAAAAGATCTTATGTTCAATGTATCTAATTTGAGTTTTCTTTTGTAAATTCTTCTAATTGGTTTAGAAGTTAATCAGTATTTATATGCTGAAGAATCAACCACATGTTTATCTTTTTTCTGAATGCAGGTAATGATTGGACGTTCACCCCAGTTAGTATATGTTCAGCCACTTTCCCACGTAAGATAGCATGCTCTGTAACTTTTGGAATTCAATTTGTCTAAGTTAAGGAAATTTGATCCAAAATTGGAATAAATTAATTACATTGGAGATGTTAAAAAACACTAAGGATTTAATATTTACATGGTCAGTCAAATCAAATTGTAAGTATTTTTTTCCCTCTAGAAATGTTTATTACAGTTTTGACCTTCATTAGCTTAGTCATTTTACATTTTTGCTTATGATTGAAGGATTTAATTCATGGAACACCGACCGTTGCACCAGTCTCAGCTCGCCCTCTGTTGAATCATCATGTACCATTTCCAAAGCAGCAAGGTAAAATCTTATTTTTTTATAAAAAAAAAAGAAAGGTTGTTTATTGCATTATCTTGTTGCTATTTCTGTCATCTTAATGAACTCGTTAGTTACACGGTGAATGAATAACTAACACATTTTGACATCAACTCAATAATATCTTAACTTTTCTGTTGGGTTTTACTAATAAGATTCTAAAAGGGCACTTATTATGCATTATACCTAAAAGAAACATTCAATGAAATGTACAACATTTAATATATTGGAAACTCGGTACTTTTCATTTTTTGAATCTTTAACAAGTGTAGGACACTCCTTGACATTTCCTTTCTGACACCATAGTAGTAATTGAAACTATGCTTATGCTAGAACTGTATATAATCATTTTTGTATACATCTCTCTATAAACACCTATTATAAACTCATAAGTATTTCCGTAGAAGCTGTCATTCAACTCTTCCAAAAACTGAAGCTCATAAACTGAATTTACAGTTCATTTATTTTGTACTCTTGTAAGCGTTTATTAAAAAATTTGTCCAAACCAGACAATAGTGTCCTTTGATTTTGGCATTGAAATAGAAGAATTTGGACAGAAGGACATGCATTTCCCTTGTGATAATGGTTCTGTTTTGCAAAAGCAGGAGGGACAATTGGTCCAGCAATGCCAGTTTGTGTGCCCCCTCCTGTCCTAACCAGTGGACATCAGCCCTTTGCATTTCAAAGCCACATCCCACTTCTGCAATCTGGCTTTCCTGTCACACGACCTATTTCAGTCCCAGGACCAAATGGTTTCTATGGTACTAAATTTTAGTGAATTTTTCATTCACTTTTCTGGTGTTAATATCCCTTTCAATGAATCGAGGCTCATTTTCCTTTTTCTTTTTCTTTGTTTTTCCCTAATAGATTGTTATGTTATAAAAATTTTGTCCTCTCTTATTTGTGAGAACTGAGTGTACAGTGACTTTCAGCTGGACAATTTCCTGATATTTTAGCAGTATACGTTTGAGAAGTTTTGGAAGTCCTCATGCTTCTATTGTATCATTGGAGTTGGGGAAGATTTCTTCCTTTAAAGGTTGATTTTATATGTTTGCCAATTGTTCTTGAAAAATTCATTATAAAATTAATCATATTGAATGCAGATTTTTGTTCTGATATACCATACTTTATGCTTTTATTGACACATGTAGCACACTATTTTTAAGAATTACCCCCGTAGCACGGTTTTACTTAAGTTCAGAATTCAATCCCAATATCCTGAATTTTGAACCTCATATGTGCATAAGTGGAACGAAATAGCAGTCGGAATTCGGTTATCTGAGAACCGAACTGATTTTTTTTTAAATTAATAAAAAAAATATGAAGATAAAAAAATTTAAGATGAAATAATATTTATATTTAAGTTGGAATTTGTAAAATTATATTTAAGGTTTTAAATAACTTAAGTTTATTATTATTTTGTTCAAAATTTTAAAAAATTAATAATGGAAAAATAAAATATAAGATAATTTTGCATATAATTATTTTTTTGGTATGATTTTATTGGTGTTTTTATAATTTTTTTTTAATTTCGATTTTTGATTTAAAAAGTAATAATTATAGAAGGAAGTTAAGATAAATATAAGATAATTTTTCATGTAGTAGAATTAGTGTATTAATATATTTTAATTGTTCTAAGTTATGTGGTTAAATTTTTTGGTATTGTTTTTCTTTTATTTGTGTGATCTGTTTGATTCTTTAATAATTTAATTTTTTGAAATTTATTAATAAGTACGATTTTGTAAAATTATATTATATAAGATGAAAAAAAAAATACATTTATGGTTGGAGTTTGGAATGTATATTTTGGAATTTGATTATTTAAAAATAAATAAAAAATTAAATAAAAGTTTGGGGACATTCTGAGCCTTTCTTTTTATTTTTATATGTAATTAATTAAATTAATTGTATTCAATAGGAATGAGACTGAAATGATTGTTAAATTAATTTAGAAACATTTCTACATTTTTTTTAGTACAAAAATAATATTTGTGAATTTGGTTTTCAGTTTTAAGAAAAAGATTGATCAATATATTTGATTAGAGTATATGTTTTTATACTAAAATCATCATAGTCTCTTATGTGCAATGCATGTGGTGAAAATGAAAATAATTAATGCATTTTATCTAAAACATACGTAAAATAAGTTTAGAAATAAAATAAATAAACTAGAAACAAACTGAAAATAATAACAAACTAAGATGGGTCCGATTAAACTAACCTAAATTAAAATCCAACTATGAAAAAACAAACATAGACCTACGTGGCAGCATATTTAGAATTTTCATGAAACTAGGTTAAAATAGTCTTCAACCCCTTAAACTAAAGTGAAATTATAACAAAAGCCTTTGAAAACTTTATAAATAAGCAGTTAGGTGATCTCCAAAATCTCACAACACAAGTTATTTGTCACTGAGCCCAATTAATCATCCTTTATATGATAATATTTGAATTTTTAAAATAAATTAATTAAGTTCCCGCAACTATGATTAAAAAAAAAAGAAATCACAAATTTGCAAGATTTTTTGGATTTTAGACCAAGAATGTAGTAAGCACATAATTAGTTCTTTTGGTTGGGTGGAGGCAAAGGAATTACAAGAAATAAGAAATAAAAGGAGAAATAATCTGCAAACTAATAAGATTGATCTAATTGTTAAGGATCAAACTGGTAATCTACAAATACTTAAGTTCTTCTTGTTGACATAAACGACTTCATTGATTAATAAGCTCCAACTATATTTATAAATGTTATGTGAATCTTAGATAGTCATGCATGTGAATCTTTCATACTCAACTCATTTAAATTTTAAAAACATTATCAGCAGTGACGGAACTTGGACAAAAAATTTGAGGATGCCAAATTATATTATATATATATATATATATATATATATATATATATAGTTAAAAAAATATCTTCATTTTTTTTCTCATTTCTTCTACTTAAAACAAGCACACATAATAAAAGAATTCAGAAAAATATGACTATCATTCATTATTATATCATAATACCAAACAATGAATACCATTTTAGATAAGCCCTTCGTACCTCATCAATTTTATTTGGTGAGTATTGTGAAATTTGAAGATACTTTTCCCGGTTTGTGTTCTAATGAATTTTTAAATTCATTATTTGTAACTCTAGGAACTTGAGATATTTATTTTTAATTGTCTTGAATTTTTGGTTCTCATGAAATCTCTCAAGTTTAATTAACGTAGATGCAATTTTTTTTCACCTTTATCAAAAACTTTCCTCCTTAAAAACAATAATTCTTTTACTCTTTATTACAATCTTTCTAATATAAATTTATCATCTCTCCTGTATAAATTCAAAACTTTACCAAATTTACCATAGGCACACAATCCCTAAATTTCATAATTAAAGATTATACTAATTTGGAAAAAATTATAAGTAGGGTTCATACAAATTTTATAAAAGAATCCCTAAAATCATAATTAGGGTTTATACTAATTTGGGATAAACATCCTAAGAAGAATCATAAATCTAACATACATAAATCATTATAAGATATTAAGCTTGATATCTGAGAGATCATACATAATGTATATTTCAATCTCAATCTATGTGTTCTCCAACCTCTGTTTCCAATCTATCTCTTCATATTTTTTTCGTCTTCACACATTTTCATAATAACTTACATAGTAGAAAAATTTTATAACAAAAACAAAATCCTAATCTTTTTTATAAATCAATATTTCCATAACATTTATTATTTTATTTATTATTATTATTTTTCATAATATAAACTTAATATAAATAATATATAATTATAATTTAAAAAATATATGTAAATATATATTAAAAAAATCCAAAAAATTTTGGGGGAGCCGTGGCTCCCCTGTCCCTCAGATGGTCCGCCGTTGATTATCAGGGTTAGAATGATTTTTTTTTTTCTTCTAATGACTAAAATGAAATTAGACAATGTGACAATTTCATGATATAGGAAGAGTTTAGACAAATTAATCTAAATAATTGTTCATATACTTCCAAAATAATTATTACCAAATTTATATCATTTGTGATGATGATGATGAGAATAATAGTATAAAGGACTTGTAATGTCAGTTCACATAGAAATGTAAAATATATCGATAATTAGAGATAGTAAATAAATATGTTCACGTGGGTATTGTCTGAACTCGTTCCCGTTTTGACGGAAAATTTTCACTGGATATGGAGATGTTTATATCCCCACCATAATACTTGTCATCGTCATATCTTCATTCCTGTTTAAATTATTAAAACATTATCACAATTAGTAACCCTATATATATATATATATATATATATATATATATATATATATATATATATATATATATATATATATATATATATATATTTTTTTTTTTTT
>Ga0209589_1005756_pt1 | contig 20924 bp, 8 predicted proteins | sample CowpeawhiteBW_FD_187525 | JGI IMG/M metagenome (GOLD analysis project Ga0209589, IMG submission 187525) | Root nodule microbial communities of legume samples collected from California USA - Cow pea white BW (SPAdes) (version 2) | ecosystem: Host-associated > Plants > Roots > Nodule | place: USA... | reverse complement strand
ATAAAATACCGATTGAAGATAAGATAGTCAAAACACTTATCCTACTTCAGTGTAATCTCTAAGTCGAACCTCAACCTTTTTAACAAAAGAGTATTGCTTTGGAATTTCTTACCTGCAAATTTGACCATAATCTTCCAAGATGGAGGATTTATGCCATGCCCGTTATATATTTATTAATTCAAGAGAATAATAATTTATCTGCATAATTTAAAATATTTAAAAAAAAATACATATTTGAACGAGAAAATTGAAAAAAAAATCAAATTGAAGAATTTTAATAAAGTATTTTAAATAAAAAAATCGTAGAATTTGAAATTTCCACAAATGAAGAAAATTGAAATTCTTCAAATTGATGGAATTGCTCATTGATTAGAACAAAAATGTCCACAAATCCAAAAAATCAACTTATATCGACCTTCACTTCGAATTGAAGGTCGAATCGAGTTGGATTGAGTCTAGTTTTACCCAAGTTGAGCCAAGTCCTAGGTTTAACCAAGTTGGCTCAGACCCTAAGTCAAAATGTGTCGACTCGGACCACGGTCGATATGAGTCGGTTTGAGCGAAAATTGATTTGAATCGAGTCAACTCAAGCCAAATCAATTTGAATTGATTGAAATCGAATCGGTTCAAATCGGTCAAGGTCGAATCAGTTTGAATAAGCCCAAATGAATCAAATGTGGTCGAATAAGCTCGAATCGACTTGAACCAAAAATCGAGACGAGTATTTCCAAATTAAAAATCAAACTAAGTTAAGTTAAACTTAGTGATAAATTTGAGTTGACAAAATATAAATTAAATTATTTTTTTTCAAACTAGAAAATTGAGATTTAAGATATTTTAATTATTCTGTCAAAACATCTCATAAATAAAAGAAAATTAAATTACAAATAATTCAATTATTAAATATTTGATTTATTGTAATCGTTGAAATCCTTAATAAAAAATACCTAATCCAAATACAAGTTAAGAGTTTCAATGAATACTTGTCAGATTTGTGATAATCCAACCTTAAAATAACTAATGGTGCCTCCAATGTGTAAATAGGAGAGCTGAAGATTGGGATAAAAAGGGGAAAAAAAGGAAAAGGGATAAACTACAAATGACACGATTTGCTTTATGTTTTATAAATATGCTTTCATTCATATATATATATATATATATATATATATATATATATATATATATATATAACTTCATTTCAATAAGCGAGGTTAAACTGACATTATTCGAATTTTTTTTTTCACCAAACCCACACAATCTTTACAATATTTTACTTAATTTATATTTTTAAATTAAACTTTATGTTAGTTTGACTGACCATATTATTTAGTTATTAAATAAAAAATATAATGTTACTGTTGATGTTCCCACCATCGACGCTATTCATGAATTTATTATTATTATTATTATTATTATTATTTTAACAATTGTTAAAATCAATTTTGAACGTGTTTACCCGACTAAATATTTTGCAATTAATTCAGCGTTATATTAGAATCAGCTTGACTAACTCCAATAATATTTCCTTTATTTCCTTCATAACCGATACAATTTTACGGTATAGTATAGCCACTGTGAATATTCTTTTAAGTGGTGGTAAATCTAGTTCATTCCTTTCTAAAAAATTCCAAAAGACAACGCATCACTTGTCGGTGAATTCATCGTAAACATTCTTATCTTCGTGTTCATTCCCTTACAAAAGAAGTTATAAAAAATAACTGAAACCACTTGTCAGTGTCTTTCCCTTATGAAAAATTCCAACATATATGTATTCTCATTTTTTTACCTAATTACAATACACATTGTCGTTGCTTTGCAATCTCGTTGCGTTCACTATAATTGTGGTCCTGGTTGGCACATCTTAACATCTGTAGCCATGTGACTGGGTTTTTTGAGATATGAAACACACAAACTCGTTCTGAGTACATTGCCCAGAACAATGAGGTTAACTAGCTCATATATATTCACAACATGAAGTTTTTTTTTACATAGTTAATTAATATGACAAAAGTAAGTAAAAAATAAATAAAAGTATTATAATGAAGTTTTGAAAATAAAACAACCTTAGGAGGGTCAAAGTTTGTTAAGGAGAAAGTAATCTGACATAAAGTTTTTGATTTGAGTCCCATGATAAAAAATAATGCGATTATTTTTTTGATGGGAATGGAAAGGAAAAACCCTTTGGAGAGCTGAAAGAGGCATTGTAGTACAAAACACGTACAGTTTTTGATGTTACCATGCAAGTACTGAAACTCATAGACTCATGTAAGAAGACGCGACATTCTCTCACCACTCTATCTTTATCTCCAATAATTCATCTTTAGAAATTGCGTGTCTGCAGGGAAAGGGATTGGGTTTTTATTCTTCCTTTTTTTGTTTTAGTGCCCACGAAACACATGCTCCATAGTTTCATAGTAGACCTTGCCGTGGGAAGGGCCACATCACATGCATGTGCGTCACTGTTAATTATCTCGTACGAAACAATTTCTATTTATTTATTTATTTATGATTCTTAATTCTATATTTTATCTTAATTATATTATCATCCATTAAATTTGTATCATATATTATATATATTATTATAACACGTTTTCTATCTATTTCTATCCCATCATTCACTTTATCTTATGCTTTTTTTTTTTCATTGCCTCCTCACATGTTGATACAAATTTTGTATAAACTTATTATAAAAGTAGATTCTCTTTCAGTCGAATCTCAAGAGATGGTTGAAATGGTTCTCGTATTAATTTTGTATATATACGGTAACCAATGATAATAAATAAAACAAACTATCATTAACACAATGATCAAATTCAAAATTATACTATAATTTTTGTATGCTAATTTTTTTTTCCGATGAAGATTGATGTATAAAGCCTTAAACATTTCAATAATAGTGATACTTCATGGTTTATTATTATTTAAACACATCAAAAGAAGTGCATAAAAGTAAAGTGAAAAAAATAGGTGGAAACTACGATCAAATCAAACAAACTTAAAACAAAGCATAATACTTCTATTTAAAAAAAAAAAACACACAATTAATAACTTAAAGGAAAGCATACTACTTTTATTTTTGAGAAAATCACAATTAATCAAGTTTAGAATATAAGTTTCATCAATATTATAATTAGTTAGTAAGTTCACATTAAATATTATTCTTTTAAAAAAAATAATAAAAAAGTGCGATATACGAGTTATTAATTCATATGAAAGATACATCATCTCATATTCAAAATCTTAAAAAAATAAATTTATAAAATATTTATTTTAAATTGTTGAATTTTTTATTTTTACTTAACGTTGAACTCAAACTCACATTAAAAGTAGTAAAAAAATAAGAAACTTCCCTAAAAATGATAAGCTTGTTTACATACACTGATCATAAAAATTGTTTGTCCTTCAAATATGTATTTATTATCACACCTAAGTGCATTCCTCATATATCTTTCAACATATACTATATGTATCATCAATATGTTGTAACAAGACTGAAAGAGTAAGATTAACAACAATCAGATACTAATGAAAAATATTACGAAATTAGTTAAATGACACTCTATAAGTGAAACAAAACTTTATTTTTCAAAACTAACTTATAAGATATATAATATTTATACTTACTAATATATTATATTTTAATTATATTTCTAGTTAATATAAATATGGAAATTGTATAATATTATAATCTGAGATGAGGAAATTAAGTAGTTGTAGAAGATCCATAATGAGTGCAGAATATAGAGGTAAAAGGGTGGAATTAAGCCTCGTTAATAAATTTATCTTTACAGATGGAGAGTTTGGACTTTGTATAACAGTTGTGTCTAACATGAAGAGATATGTGTGAGGTGATTGCATGCTCTGCATCTTCAACTTCATCATTGTTCCAATTGGTTTCCTTCTTAGATAACAAATACTTTGTTTACCGCGCCGTTGTCTCTTCCTCAGGGACTCAATCTCTGCACCCTCATCAAATCACATCACATTTGCACAAACACAACACAACCATTCCACAACCACCATCGCATTATTGCTTCTTCTTACACAAACAACAACTCTTCTATTTAATCATTCCTTAACTATATATACATATATTTTAATTTTAGTTTTCTTATGGACAAGGTTAGTTATTAGTATTTATTAGTGAAAGAGTCCTCTTTCACTTTTTTATATCTTTAAATTGTTATGAGAGAGTAGAATCCATAATCTCTCTTACTATTATTTCTAACTTTTATCATTAAATCAATCTTGTAATTTTTAATATCTTTTTGTTGGATATGTTTCTCTTGTTTTGATATAGGTGTAAGAACATATTTGTAACTGTGTGACCTCTGGTTTTGATACATGATCACGTGTCATAATCATTATTATCTTTCCGTTTGCATTATTTAACGGTTGCATTATCATTATTGGTTGTGACCTCTCTGGTTTTGATATTATGATCATTAATATCAGTGAAAGATAATCCATGAGTAGTGTTGGTTTATATGTTAACATGATAGAAGATGTGACAAATATATGTAATCAGGATGGAAAAGAACTTTGATTAGAATAGAAAAATGTTGTCGTATAAAAACTTGTTGAAAGATTACTAAAATTATTTTTTTGTTTTATTCTATTTACATAATTTACAATATTTGAGACATAGAGGAGTTTTATTAGGAAAATACAAACACCAATAAGACATGAGTCTAACTATATAGGATATTGATATCACTCTCAACCTAAAATCTTAAAATAATGAGTTTGAGTCTTTATCTTTACATAATGTTCGATTTTTTTATTTTTAATTAATGTAAAATTTAGACTCATACTTGAATTCTTAACAAAATCGACTCAAACTCAAAAAGTACGATGCTAGTGATTTTTTTATTTATAAAATAGTAAAAAAAAAATCCAAATAAAGCTAATGCACAAATATTTAACCAGCTAGAGTAGTTTATTATTCACGCCTAAAAAATGAGGTACAGAATGAGTTCATATTTTTCTCCCTTTCACAACTGCACATAGGACGGAGGTCCCTCTTTGATGGGGTTTTCTTATCGACACGTTGTAGTGTAATAATATGAAGGAGAAGATGGTCACACACTGTACCCTCACCCGTTGTACATTATACACGTGATGGGTTTGACCAACATAAAATTGTAATTTCCCTTTCAGAGAAGAAGAAACAAACAACGTATTTTAATCTCATACTTCATTTTATAACTTTCCTTATAAATATCATATTTTCATCCAACATATTCTCATGAATCTTCTATCACTCTGTTAATTACAGAACTCACTTTACTAACAAAACAGAAAACTGGTAAAAAAAATTAAAAAATATTTTGGATCTGGATATTCATTAATGCACGCTTCATGGAGTAAGGGTGGCTTAGTATTAATGTTTGGAGATACATGTTATATAGTGTTTTATTACTTTGTCTCTTTTAGAGTTTCTTTGAGTGAATTTTTATAGTATGTTATATTGTATAGTTAATTGATTTTTTTTTCTTTCATATCAAACATATTCACAATACATTTCTATTATTTTTTATTTATTTTTTACTTTTTTTTTAAATATAAATAATTTTACCTTTCATTATTTTTTCCCTTATTTATTTATTTTTCTTTTCCAATCTAAACAAGATTTTAGAACAATGGAATGGACAGTGGAAAAGGTCATTTGCACATATTTTAAACCTTTTATTTTTCTTTTCTTCTATCTAATTGTAATTCTTACATTTTAACAATAGTTTCCCTTTTAATTTTGAGGGAGTTAAAAAGACAAAAAATATACCTCTCTATTCTTATTTAGTATGGATTCTGACTAGGGATGTCAAAAAAGTTTATACCCGTGGGTATCTGCAGATAAAATTCGCAACAAGTAAAAAATGAATATTGTAAATAGATATCCGCGGATAATGGGTACGAGTATTTTTAATACTCACATGTTAACGGGGCGGATACGGATATCATAGTATTTGTACCCGTAGATACTCATATCTGCTATACTCTAATTTAAATTAAAAAAATAAAAAATATATGATTAAAATATTAACATATTTATTTTGAATGAGTTATTTTTTTATCATTTAGTTTTTTAAAAAAATTCATCTCTTTGTAAACTGTCATTCAATACTATTTAAATGAGTTATTTGGACTTTGTTTAAAACTTATGAATGCTATGTATTGTATTTTATTTGAATTTACGATTAAAATATGTCGTTAAATATTTATTTATTTATTTTTTTTTGTAAATATCCGCGAGTACCCGTGGATAGTAAAAAATTATGTTGGTACCCACATAACGGATACCCGACGAATATGAATACGGGTACGGGACAGCGGGTAGGATACGAAGGAGTTACCACCCGCACTCTATCCACTCCGTTAACATCCCTAATTTTAACCAAATTTATTACCAAAATCAAATTTAACACTAATAATTTGCAAAGAAAAATTATTTAAATTTTAACACAGTGCAGAAACAACAAACAACAACACGTATTGAATACCCAAATAATATAATGAAATAAATGTAGTGGCTATTTTGCAATTAGATCAAACTTTGTAACAACAGTTGTTATTTTAACTGTTGTTATATACCATAAATTGAGAAACAATGACGATTTGCCTAAATATCGTCGTTAAAATTGTAAAAATGACAACGATTTGTTGTGAAACCATTGTTATAAGATTTTTAACAGCTAAATAACGATGATTTATTTGAAAAATCGTTGTGAAAAACATAGAAAGAAAAAGAGTAACATTAATTATATTTATGTATTTAATAAAAATGAGAGAAAGAGAATCAATTAAGAGAGAAGACGTCATGCATATCAGAACATCAGAACATGTAATGTGAAAGATAACATAAACGAATATAATTGTATCGCTATCTTGTGATATAAAGTTATTTTCAATTATCAATTATTTTCAATTACTGATAAATGATTTTTATAAAAATATTAGATTTAATTATATATAAAGATGAAAGAGAAATTTTTAAATAAATAAGCCATTGCGAATAAAGATAAAAAAGAATTAAATTCCAATGCGTTACATATTTAATTAGTTATATTATAGTAGCCATGAAATGAGAATTAGTGAGAGAATAAAAAAGAGAGGGAATATATTTAATTAACATGGTAAAAATGAAACGGATTTTAGTTAAAATATTTTACTGTTAAGCAATTTAAGTAATCGTAACGAAGAATATTTGTTTGGAAACGTGGTTTTGAAATTTAAATTGCGAAATATAAAAAGGCAGAAATAGAAAGTTGGAAGTAACAGATGTTTGTGAATGGAATCTGAGTGAAGAGGATGAGAGGCCCACCAGAAGCGGAAAAGGCCTAAACTGAATAATCGACTTATCCATTATATCTTATAACTTATATCTTTCACTTTTGTCCTCTTCTCGGGTCACTTCTTCCAAACACGCCTTAGCTTAAGACGCAAATCCCAAGTTGAGGTATCAAAATTAAAAACTAAAATGGAAGAGAAATAAAATGAAAAGAGACCCCAACTAGGAAATGGAAAATGACCTTAGAATCAGATACGACTTATCAGTGATATATTCATCAAAAAGCCCTTTCACATATATTCTAAAATCTAAACCCCAAACAAATTCAATCAACAACAATACTTAATTTAACTACCATATTTAAATACACAAAGAACATAGATTTTTTTTATATGCTAAAATATATAAAATGAACACATTTAATATAATTTAAAAGTACAATAAATAAAATATTTCAAACATATAAGCTATATTTTAAATTTATGATAAACAGTTTAATTAAAATATTATATTTAATAATTTAAAATATTTAATTTTCATTTAAAAATAAAGATGAAAATAATAAAATGAAAGAGATAAAAGAATTAATGCCTCGTCATTTATAAATGGATAAATTTGACAAACCGATTACGTTGTAGTAAAATAGTGATGAAATGGTATTAAATTTCAGTTAGCTAAAGGTATCCTTCGCTACTATGTTAGGAAATAATATTTATTGAGAAAAAACATTGTATTTAATTATGATTTTGTGGAAAAAATTGTCAGGCCAACCATAATTTAGATTGGTCTTTTATACAATGAGGAAAATCCCGTAGTAAGACACAAAATTTGATATAATATGACTTATTTAAAACAAGAGTTAAATTGAAATTAAGAAATAGAGCTCAGAAATTATTTCAACTAAACAAAAAAAAGTTAAATATAAAAGAATTTTTTTATTTTAAAACTATTATTTTTTAAAATTAATGACGTGAAAATTAATCATATATATAGACATAAATTCACTGTTTTAGAAAATAAGTTTAACTAATAAACCATTATTAAATAATACTTATATATAACTTTGGATTTCAAAATATAATGTGAGTGAAATCTATTTCGAAAACAATTGTACAGAGGAAATATTTTTCAAAGAAAATTACTATTTATTAATTTTTTACAATAATTAAGTTTAAACAGTATTAATTTAATTTATGGTTAAATAATAATAATATAAACTATTTCTAATATCACATTAAAATCAAGACATTATATATATATATATATATATATATATATATATATATATATATATCCGAGACATATATCAAATCAAGATTCACATACAACAAAATTGAACAGACAAAGAATAAAGCCCGTGAAATGCGGGTTTGACATTTTTATTGCGGGACACCATCAAACAACATTTGACAACAAATTATTTTTTAAACAATATTTGATAATAATATAATTTTCCGATGAATATCAATTTTTTTTATGCCCATTTTGGTACATATTCAATCATAATATGTTATATTTTTTAGTTAATAAAGATCATACTTCGTAGATAGTGGTTGTGACAACTAATTTTGTTAGGACTTAAGTATAATCAAATATTATTTCATAATAATAATGTTAAAGTAAAAGTATCTAGTTTGTTCAGTAGGGGTGTCAAAGTGAGTCAATATAGCTCATACGGGTTGGTTCACTACAGATTGAGTTAAAAAATGAATCAGTTCAATTTAGCTCACTTTTTGGTTAATTAGGACTTTTGCAAACGGATTCGACCAGTCACGGGTTGGTGAATTGGTTCACTTATGAATGTTTTTTTTTTTAATTTATTTTATATATTTATTGTATTACAATGAAAGTAGATTAACTCTTTAGTTTTTATAATAGTGGAATCAAAGTTTTCATCTAATTATTGAAATATTATTATAAAGATAGTAGTTAAAAATTAAAATATCAACGTATGTAATTTGACAAACAAATAAATTAAATATTCAAACTATTTAAATATATTGAACAACATTATAGTATTTCAAGGTAAATTAAAAAGATTAAAGTTTACTTGTGTATATGAATAGGGAGTAAGAAATTTTTACAGGAGGAGAGAGAAAGAAAGGAGAGGAAGTTAGGAAAAATGTTGAGTCAAGATACATTTGTATTCTTTTCCATTTTATTTAGTTATTTTATAACTATAATCATTAACTATCTCTAATCTCACTTTGTATATTTATTCACACGATTTATTTATATATTTACATTTAGTTAGGTGTTTTTAACTTCATTTTAATTGTTTATATTTATTTTTAGTTACACACATACCTTATTTATTTAATTATATTTGTCTTAAGTTATGTATTAATGATTGGTGACAGAGTTGTTGGTAGAGATTTCTGAGAGATTCATATAGAAACGCTTTTTTAACGTTTAAGTCGGTAAAAGTTTATAGAAGATATTAAGATAGGAGATAGTGATGAGCAAAATATCTAAGTGAATACTCCTTGCATAATTATCCTATAAATTTATAGGTTTTTTTGGGTATGTGGGTAATAGGGCGAAAAATAAGTTTTGTTAAAGTGTATTTATTTAATATATTGGCACATCTTAGCTATTCGGATGACTTAATGTTATATACATTCAATTTCAAGTATCTTGGGTCAGTAGGTACATAAATTCCTCAAGTTCAAAAGCCATAGGATTGAGTTAATGGATGAATAAGTTTTATCATTTGTCAAGTTTTGATATAAGTGGTTAATTTCAAGTTTGTATTTTCACAACCATTATTTTGAAGGTCAAAGCTTTATGCAACCTACATTGATGTTTTGCTACCCCATTATGGAAACAAGTTTATTTAATTATCATATTTTTTTTATGACATGTGTTGCATTGGTGTTATTTTCGATGCATGTTAACAAGGATTTTTCTTGTTTATCGGAACGTTATGTCATTGGATGATGACGAACCTTACAATGTTATTTTAACATACTTAAGATCAAAACATTGTCATAGTATGTGAGGATGAAAACAAGGTTCTAAACACAAATTGTGGCTATCTAAGATATTTGAAACGTTATTTCCCTTAACCTTCAATCGGGGTAATGAAAAGATTTCAGGGTTGAATCTTTGTTTCCTCCGACCTTGACTAGGGAGCTTGTTTTGATACACCCAATTTTACATCACTTAGAAATTGAGGTGAAAATCAATTTAAATACATATTTCTCCTTCAATTCTCTTAGACAAGTTTTTCAAGAATAAAATTATGTTAAAACTCCAACGTAAATAATATTGTTTCGGTACACCCAATAAGTCTCACATCACTTAGAATTCGAGGTCAAGCGTAGTTTAAATACTCATACCTCTCTCCATCCTTTGAGACGTCTTTTAAAGACAAAACCGTGACGGAACTCTACGCTACTCCAAAGTGGACAATATCTCAGAAACACGATGATTATTCCTAACAATGACTGCTAGACGAACTTGGGTCGGAATCGGAACAAATACCTTTTGGATACAACAATTTACATGTATAGGAACAATTTTAATAAATGAAACAAGTAATTTAAATTATTATTAAAAAATATAATTGTTGATAATGATATTATGTTTTTTAATGCAGATCGTGATATTACGTAACAATAAAAACATATATTTTCTAATATCAACTACTTTTTCATTAATGATTATTATTAGTTATTTTATTATTTACTTTTAATAGAATATTTCATATCGATTTGATAATAGTACGATTCGCGTTCAAACGCAAGAATCATGAAGGTGGTTTATTAATGGCAATTTAAATTTTTATTATGATTTTGTATCACAGTGATTCTGATATTGAAAAAGTTTCTGTTGTTGTAGTAATCCTTCTTCCTTTTTAAGTAACAAGTGATGCAAAGCGTCTTTATATGGATGTTTAGCAATTTAAGAGAAGAGTTGATAGGAGAAACTTCCAAATTCCAAGAACTTTTACATAACATTTATGCATACTCACTCTTGAATATCACTAAAAACTCGACTATGTAGCTTATTAAATGTGAAATCCTATATTTTTCCATTTGATTAATCCAAAAGCTTAATAAATTGAATTAACCTATTAAAGAATTATTAATTTTCAACATCATTTAATTTTTCAACTTTCAGCTAATTTCGAATTTTCAAGGAGTTGAGTTTTTGCCAAGCATAGTCTAAAGAAAAAAAAAATATTAAAAGGTTAAAGAAATATTTGATTGCAACTAATAAATATATTAATAAATGTTTTTCAGATATCCGCCTAAAGCTTTAGAACGTAAGGCAAGTTTTACTGTTTTAAAAAATATTTAACAATTTTATGTTGACAAAAATTACAAAAACTTATCCAAATAGAACCACTGAAAAATGCTTTGATTTAATTCAAATTTTACATTAAATTTGAACTAAACCGAATCGCATTATGTTTTCAGGTAGATGACTCTTTTACGAAAAATTAAACCAAATCATTCACAATCCTCCTCCCTGAATATTAATAAAAAAAAAATGGTAAAAATATTTAATGTCATAAGTAGGTCTTTGATTAGGTTTAGACTCTCTACCGAATATAAACTAAAATAATAATTGAGTAAAAGATTTTTAATGTCATGATATTTGCAATAAATTGCAATGTTCCCCATTAGCTTTCAAATTAAATACAGCAGGTCATTAATTTAAGCAACGTGTGGCAAATGGTAATCCTAACTGAAAATGAAACTAAATTTGAGTGTGTGCGTTGAAGGTGAGGGATTTGTGTGAAAAGTACAAGAGAGGAGAGACGTGGGAGATGCATTTGTTTTATTTATCGCAGAGTGAGTGCATAGGATAAGACTAAGAACAGAGAAAAAAAGAAAAAAAGAAAAAAAATCTACAGAACAAAAACTTGTGGCTGCAATTTCTCTATCAATTCATTATATCTTTCCCCATCACAGTTAATTAATCCTATTCACTTCCTCTTCCTTCCAACATATCCCTCTCACTCTGTCCATTCTGTCAAACCCTTTCGGCTTTTTCGTACAACTAGCCACTGAAAGCAACAAAATACGAATTTGTTGCAAAAACATATTATTATCACAGTAAATGCAAGTGCCCAAACTTTAAAAGTCATCAACTCAATAATCACACGTTTCCTTTACCTATTTATGGCTTAAAATCTCCCATTAAACAGGTTTGACAGAAAAGCGAGGACAAGAAGGAGAGAGAAGTTTAAGAAAAAAAGATAAGACTGGATTAACATATTGTGTTTGGTTTTCTTCAGCACCGAGGAGACAGAAAGTAAAGACAAGTTATTAGATTAGATGAGATGGTTAAAACTTGTTGAAGAGGAGGAGTGTGTGAAAGCAGTTTAAGGAAAGGTTGTAGAGATGAGAGGTGGTGGATGCAGCATAGTTTGGTTCAGAAGAGATCTGAGGGTGGAAGACAACCCTGCACTGGCGGCCGGAGTAAGAGCCGGAGCTGTGGTTGCAGTTTTCATCTGGGCACCGGAAGAAGAAGGCCAATACTACCCCGGCAGAGTCTCCAGGTGGTGGCTCAAACAAAGCTTGGTTCATCTTGATTCTTCTCTCAGGAATCTTGGCACTCGTCTCATCACTAAGCGATCCACTGATACTGTTTCTTCTCTCCTTGACCTTGTTAAATCCACTGGAGCTACTCAACTCTTTTTTAATCATTTATACGGTCAGTTTCCTCTTCTTGGATCATTTTTACTTTTTGTTTTACTTCAAATAGAATGAATGTCCAGATTCCGGGGAGTTTGCTATAGTCATTTTGGATTGTGGAAACCTAGATTACATGAATTAGGATAAATTCTTTATCCGATAGCAATGTACGGAACAGGACATCACCGTTTTTTCGACTGATTTGTTTGACCCACTTACATGGATGTCTGTGATTAGTCATCCGTACAGATTAGTTTGTCATCTTTTTGGATTTTGTTTGTCTCATGACAATCTAAAAAATACGATACAGGTAAATGGGTCAATTCTAGTTCCTTTGGTGTTTGTGAAATGTTTGTGTTTTGATGTGTTGCAGATCCCCTGTCGCTTGTAAGGGATCACCGAGCCAAAGAGGTTCTGAATTCTCAGGGCATAACAGTACGTTCCTTCAACGCGGATTTACTGTATGAACCGTGGGATGTGAATGATGTCCATGCTCGACCCTTCACAACTTTTGCTGCTTTTTGGGACAGATGTCTTACCATGCCTTATGACCCAGACTCACCTCTTCTTCCTCCTAAAAGGATAATTCCAGGTCTACTCTGTTCATTCACATTTCTTTTAATGTTCAATCGCTGCTCCATCTTCATTACTCAACATTATCTAAATGAGACAAGAAACACAACTATGCTCTCTTTACTTTCCCTTCTGTATAGATGACACCATTAATGTAACTTCTTCATGCGTTTGAGTGAATTGTAGACGCCTCCAAGATTGACAAAAAGTCTTAAACTAAACTTTTGAGACTATTGGCTCTAGGATCTTTAGTAGTGAGTGCTACTAGGAAAGTCATTTCCTTACTTAAATTAGTAAAATACATTCCAATCTTCTAAAAAGTGAGAATAGAAAAATTTTAACTACGTTCCTATTGGGTTTTTTTTATCAAGTTCAAAAATATCAAGAGCACTCATTTCACATTCTTTTAATTCTAATTTAATTATATATTTATATTTAATAAACCATGTTTATTAATCACGTTTTAATTTACACAATATAGAAATTAGAAGGTAATAAATAACTATAAAATTATGAAAAGTTAAAAAAAAAAAACTTATATTTTGTGGTTCAACTTATAATTTAATTTTGCTTCTTATTTATTATTATCTTAATTTTAACTATTTAATTACCGAGATAATAATTTTGTATTATATGTATATACACATGGGATGGGAATTTAGATCCTAGCCTGCTTTAACAAGTTGGGTGAACATTATTTTATCCTACTCCAAGAAAGATTTTTCGTCAAAGTTAGACATGGTTTTACGGGTACCCACTATTTCAAATTTAATTTTTATACCTATCGATACTAATTTATATAAAAATTAAAATTGAATTTAGACATCTATTGGGAAAGACTTTTCTTTTAATTCACCTGATTTGAATCTTTTTCGATTAAAATTGGTGTGAGGCTTTCGTGTCCAAGCCAAAATTAGTGAATATTTTGGTAGTTGTTCCGAACTTGTTCTGAACATCTTGAGCTCCATATAATCCTGGGGCTGGTTATATTAAAGCCTATAAGTTAACAATTGCTTAACTTAAGCTACTTACAAGTTTTTGGAAAGAAACAAAATGATTTTACTCCTAGGGTAACATTGCAAGCATAAAAGAGTTAAAAGACTATTTCAAAGTTAACTTTAGTCTAAAAGGATGTAGGGAAACTTAAAAATGAGCTTCAAATGTTCAAAGTAGTGAGAAAAAACTTCAAATTGAGCTAAGAAACTTGCAAGAAAAAAAAAATCTTGATAGTTTGATAGAACTCAAAATTAGATTCACCGTGTTCTATGTATTAAAAGTGAATTTTAAATTAAGAATTGAACTTCAAACTTATAAGGTAAAATTTGTACCCACTTATATAGTATGAATTCGTCTTATTTTTAGTTGATATGATATCTCTAATACACTCATCATGTCAAGGCATATATCTCGAACATAGGGTTAAACATTAATGGTTGTTTGATAGCATTCTAATAGCAGGTGACGTGATAGAGGTGACGTGATAGATTAAACAAATAACAAATCTTGATAAGATAGACTTTAAATGACTTTGATATCATCTTAAAAAGTGGATTTTAAGCTTAGCTCAACCTTACAATATTGTTGTATTGTGATAGATTAAACAAATAACAAATCTTGATAAGATAGATTTTAAATAACTTTGATATCATCTTAAAAAGTGGATTTTAAGCTTAGCTCAACCTTACAATATTGTCGTGTATACAGAACCTTTCATCTTATGAATATATAATATATCCATAGCATTCAATTCTACCAAACAATGAGGACCAATTTTCCACCAATGATGCTATAATAAAATGTATGTGGTAGATGACGTGGACAATGGATGTTGTATTAAATTTTTTTTAGTGTCAAATAGAGTGCTTTGTAGGTAAGATTCTAAGTTCTCTTGAATGTTCCAACAATAATGAAACTCAATTCCATATCTTTTTCTTTTTTGCATTTGTAAAAATAAGGTATAAGGAAAAGAAAATTAATTTACTTAAGTTTTCCTTTTAGAAATAAAGGATGGATGTGAAAAAATAAAAAGGTACTTGTAAGTAACACTGTGTCCCTCTTGGAAATAGTTGTTTCCACCATTATAATATAGTACTTCGGCTTCACGAAAGGACGAAATAGTGTTTGCTCTAAGTTAAGCTACTATCTATTATCCACAAAAGTTTCTTACTTGTGATGCTAGGGATAACAATGGAACCCAACATGTGTTAATTCTCCTTACCCATCCTTCTAAATAAAAATCTACATGATTACATCTTTCATACTTGTGTGAGTATTCATGAAAATTTAGTAAAAGAGTAAAATACATGATGTTTCAGGTGATGTGTCGAGATGCCCAAGTGACACATTGGTGTTTGAAGATGAATCAGAGAAGGCAAGCAATGCACTTCTTGCGAGAGCATGGTCACCGGGGTGGAGCAATGCTAACAAGGCATTGACAGCATTCATAAATGGTCCACTGATAGAGTACTCAATAAATCGCAGAAAGGCTGACAGTGCCACAACCTCACTTCTCTCACCCCATTTGCATTTTGGTGAGCTGAGTGTGAAGAAGGTCTTCCATCTTGTCCGCATCAAACAACTTCTGTGGGCCAACGAAGGAAACAAGGCCAGTGAAGAGAGTGTGAACTTGTTCCTTAAATCTATTGGTCTCAGAGAATATTCGAGGTACATTAGTTTCAACCACCCCTACAGTCATGAAAGGCCTCTTCTGGGCCACCTTAAGTTCTTTCCTTGGGTTGTAAATGAGGCTTATTTTAAGGCATGGAGACAAGGCAGAACTGGTTACCCTTTGGTCGATGCAGGGATGAGGGAGTTGTGGGCCACTGGTTGGCTGCATGATCGGATACGTGTTGTAGTTTCCAGTTTCTTTGTCAAGGTTCTGCAGCTTCCTTGGAGATGGGGAATGAAATATTTCTGGGACACCCTCTTGGATGCAGATCTTGAAAGTGATGCTCTTGGTTGGCAATACATATCTGGCACACTCCCTGATGGTCGTCAATTTGACCGAATAGATCATCCACAGGTGTTGTGCTACTTTTGTGTCAAAGCTGCATAATTCATCTTTCTTCCTTCACCTTTTGGATTTATGATAATTTTGTTAACATTGGTTTTTAGTTATGTCCTGTTGTCAGCAATTTGAATACTGAAAATTGATAAATAGATGCACTCATTTCAGTTGTTGGATTTTGTAGTTTGAGGGCTATAAATTCGACCCAAATGGAGAATATGTACGACGGTGGCTTCCAGAACTTGCAAGGTTACCTACTGAGTGGATTCATCATCCTTGGAATGCACCAGAATTCGTGCTCCAAGCTTCTGGAATTGAGCTAGGAACCAACTACCCTCTTCCGATTGTGGGAATAGATGCAGCAAAAACTCGATTACAAGAGGCACTATCGGAAATGTGGCAACTAGAGGCTGCTTCAAGAGCTGCAATGGAAAACGGAACTGAGGAAGGACTTGGAGACTCCTCTGAATCAATCCCTGCTGCTTTTCCACAAGACATGCAAATGGAGGAAACTCATGAACCTGTTAGGAACAATCCCTTTCCTGTTGGTCGGCGTTACTTGGATCAGATGGTTCCAAGCATCACTTCCACCCTTCTCAGAATAGAAGAGGAAGAAACAACTTCTGATCTCCGAAACTCAGCAGAAGAGAGCAGCAGAGCTGAAGTGCCTATAAATGTAGATGCACAACAGAATGCAGGAGTTATATCGAACGAACGGATGTTGCAGAATGCTCACAGGAATACACAAGTACAAAACAATACTACAATGGAACTGAGAAACGTGGCCGAAGATTCTGGCGTAGAATCTTCAAGTGGTACAAGGAGAGAACGCGATGGAGGTATAGTTCCAGTATGGTCTCCCCCAGCTTCCAGTTACTCAGAACAATTTGTAGGAGATGAAAATGGTATTACAAGTGGTTCCTCGTACTTGCAAAGGCATCCTCGGTCTCACCAATTACTGAATTGTAGGCAGCTACCTCAGACCGGGTAAGATTTCAAAAGGCCAATGAAAGCATTGAACACTTTATGTTCAATATTTTCAGTTTAATGATTATGATCCCTTTTCATTCTTTTGTTGGCTCCTTGTTATCTTATCACAGTTAAATTTTGATGACAGGTAATTCATAATCATATTTAAAGCGACTAGACTAGAAGAAGAAAAATACACTATCACCTTTATGTTGAGATAAAGTGGGACGTTGAAGCCGCACAAACATAAATGAGTTATTTTCCTACACCCTTTACCAGCGGCTGAACTCCACTGTGTACGAGATTTCAATTCATACAGCAGTTCATCTGCAGTTTCTTTTGCTTTCTTGTACAATATTTGCAACTTGCTGTGTGGTATAGTGTTTGTGGCGAGGGAGAAAAAACCACCATAGGATCTTTGGTCTAATAATAAACTCAGATTTGTGCTTTCACTTAAGCCAGATATATTAATTATGATCCGAGTTTTAGTTACATCTTCTGTACCCTACATATTGTGCAGTCTCCAGCTTTATCTATTTGAGTACCTAAGAGTTTGCAAATTTGGTTCTTCTTTTTATGGTAAAGAATTTGGTTCTTCTGAATTGCATACAAAGTGTAAATGTAATGATTAATTAACAAAAGTCAACCACTGAGATCACTACAATTGCAACTGCGGAGCAATGTGATTTGCTGAGAAAAGTTATTTGTACTCTTAATTGCACTTTGACATAAGCTTCGCTCTTTCCATTTGCTGTGTGGCAAGTGGTCTGATGATAATCATCACGATATGAGTCGGGAGACACTTTATTTAACCAGCAATGATGACTTTAAACAGAACAAAAATGTTAATTACAGCTAAAGTCAGGAGATCTTTGCTTTATATATTTTTTTTCAATTGGTGAAGATACCATTATACTTTCACACAAAAAAGTATAAGGGAAATTCTTTACTACAGATTGCTTTATAAAGTACAACTTATAGCATATGGAACCTTTACTTTTTATTTTAATTTTAGAATTTATTGTTTTCTTGACATCTTTTAATATATTTTTTCTTTTGCATATTTCTTTTACACTTTCACCCCAATAACCAACCAAAATCAATTCCTATATGTTAACCTTCTCTCTTTCTTTCTTAATTAGCTATTTTCATTTTTAGAAGTTTTACGAAAGTAATCAAAAGGCATATTATATTACAATTTAAAATTATAAGATCCAAATATAAACTATATGTTAAAAATTAATTATATAAAATAATCATTTATCTTATATAATACATAAACTAAAATATGTTTGATTAAATTATTGTTACCAATGACGGATCTTGCTCAATAATGTTGGGGGAGCCAAAAAATATACTCAAAATTTATATTTTTAATTATTGTCATTAATACAATAAAAATTAATACATAATTTAATATAATTGTAACTACAAAACAAATCACACGTATCTAAAGTATTATTTTTTTCATATTCTTAAATTCATCAAAGAATTAAATCAAAACTAAAATTTTCAGCTATTTTTTTTAATATAAATATGAAAATCTTTCTAAAAAATTAATACGAAATTTCTCATGTAATTAGTTGAACTTTAAGAAAATGATCTTCTAATTGAACAATATGATCATTAGTATTATGCTTTAGAATATATAAAAAATTGAATTAGTTTTATTTTCATCTTCACATGTAGCTTTCCTTTTATCACTTTAAAACAATGAATCTATTATCTTATTCTTCATCAATATTTATCCCAACCTAATAATTAAAGATATTGAGAGTTCTTAAAAAAGATTAAAATCAAAAAATAAGTTATCACAATCTAATAAAAATGAGAGTTCCTAAAAAATCTATGATAATGAAGTTACAATTAAAAATTGGTTATGAGAAAACACATCGTACATTACTTTTACTGCTATATTGAGAAAAAAATAAATATAAGACTCATGAGATAAAAGATAACGCTAACTATTAAACAAATATTTCAAGATCAAGTAAGACATGAGAATTACCTTTTTTCTTCAATAGTGAAAGAGAACAAATGAAATGAAAGAAAGAAATAATAAGTTTGTATCCAACTTTTTTTTTCAAAAGCGAAAAGAAAACACGTAAGATTAAAAGAAGAATCTAATATATAAAAAAACTCAAAAAGATAATAAAAAAAATATGCATCTTAATAAATATTTTTAATTTTTATTATATTTGATTTTATGTTTCATCATTTATTATTATTAAATGTTATACTTTATAAAAAAATTAAAAAAATACCATATTTAATAATCATCACTTTTTTTAATATAAACTACATATAATTTAAACTTTTCTAAAAACATTAAAAATTTCTAAATTACATATAATACAAAAAATAAAAATTGGGGGCGATGGCCCTGTCCCTCAAAACATCCGCCACTGATTGCTACAAAATTTAATTGAGCGAAAATATTATATGTTGTTCTTCTTAAAAGAGAAATGAAAAAGAAAAGATAATCATAAGGTGCATGTTTTCGATTCACTTCCTTCCAATTGAACATCAACCTATCATATCAGTTCCTTCTGTATGCTTAGAAGAACATTTTTTTTTTCTTTTCCTCCTTTGTCTTCTTTCTCTATTTTTAACAGTTTCAGGGTGCAATCGCATTTTTTCTAAGAATTTTGATTTCAAAGTTATTGATTCCATATTATTTAAAACACATGATGGATGGCAACCTAATGCTACATTTTTTATTTACAATTTTATAAGAAGTGATTGCTTTAAAGAGTTTTTTTGAAGGTCCATGACATAAGATACGGAGAGTTTTGTATTGTAACCTAACCTTGCTGCATCATAGTTCTGGCTCGCTCTAAAAACAACTTAGATTCCATTCTGCAAGGCCTTCCAAGCAACCTAAAAAGCCTAACCAACAAAGTCATAACTTAATAATTGATACGCGTTGACTTCTTCTCCCATAATAAACTCTTTAAATTAGTGTTCGGAAACTTGAAAGGACCACTCAAATGTTAAAAATTCATAAATTCAGTTTAATTTTAAAATTTTGAGTTTAAAATGTATTGATTCTTATATATAATTTAGACTCGTGTCTATTTGTGCTGTATGGTCTGGACAAAAACATTCGAAAGAAAAACCTATCACCATATTATTAAAATCTGTGAACGTACTCTACAAACTTTACTCTAAACATAATGACATCTCATTCTATTTAATGTTCTTATAGAAACACAAAAAGAGCTCAACCTCACCGGTTTAGTGGACAATTAGTGATTTTTTGTGTGTTTGGAGAATGAGAATCATGAGACAGAGGAAGTTAGGGCATAAAGGCTATCACTACTCATGAATGATGAATTTGTCATTGGATTGGCCTTTTTTGGAAGTGTGCTTTGTCTCTTTTAAGAATCATGGAGGGAATTATTTCCTCTTCTGTTTTTTTCTTTTTTTTTTTTTTTCT
>Ga0209589_1005755_pt1 | contig 20925 bp, 20 predicted proteins | sample CowpeawhiteBW_FD_187525 | JGI IMG/M metagenome (GOLD analysis project Ga0209589, IMG submission 187525) | Root nodule microbial communities of legume samples collected from California USA - Cow pea white BW (SPAdes) (version 2) | ecosystem: Host-associated > Plants > Roots > Nodule | place: USA... | reverse complement strand
TATGTATTATTGGAAAGCAAAGCCCAAACAATGGCCCAATTTAAATCTACACTACTAGATTTACATGCACTTCTTCAAGTCTTTGTGATCTCTTTGGCCCATGTAAAGAATGTGAGAAGCCCATTGAATTTGTGATCATCTAATAGGAGGCCCTTTTGAATCTTTTTTATCATTGATCTTGTAATTGGGCCTTTTAATGGGCTTGGGCTTGGGCTTGAAGTTGCAATTGGGCTTGGTGGGGTCACATCATTCATAGGGCCAAAAATTCCACAAAAGCCCTATGGGCCAGCGCAATCCATGGGCTTTCATCTTCAACATATAAAATATATTATTATTAGTGGGACGGGCCCGATGACCTGGAGAAGCACGACGACCCGGATGGGCTCAACGACCTAGACGGGTCCAAAGACCCGAACGGGTCCGACGACACGAACGACTCGACGACCCGAACAAGCCCGAGGATCTGAATGGGCCCGAGGATCCGGTAGGGCCTGACTATTCGGTTGGGCACGACGATTCGGATGGGCCAAACGACCCATACTTGCACGATGGCACGAACGGGACTGATGACTCGGACAAGCGTCACGACCTAGACAAACCCAAAAAATCAGACAAACCCGAAAACCTAGACGGACCTGACAACTAGACGGGCCCAACGACCTGAACAAATGTGACGACCCGAATGGGACCCACGCACCCGATGGGCCCGATGAGTAAGATGAGTTTGACGACCAGAACAGGCCTAACAAGTCGGACAGGCCTGTCTGGGTTGTCAGGCCTGCCCGTATCCTCGGGCCCGTCCGCATCATCGGGCATGTTCGGGTCGTCAGACCCATATGGATCATCAGGTCCATCCGGATTGTTGGGCTCGTCCAAACCGTCGGGCCTTAGGGCCCGTCCGGGTCATCGAGCCCCCCTAGGGCTTCGGACTTGACCGGGTGATCGGACCCATTTGGTTCGTCAGGCTTGTCTGGGTCTTTGGACTCGTCCGTGTCGCTTGGCTTGATCTTTCACTATGGCTTAATGTAGTATTATTTGGAGGGCCTAACCCACCTTAGCCCTAGTCCTAACCTACAAGAGATGGGGCTTTGGGGGTTGGGGTTTTTTTTTGGCCCCCTCATTTGAGGGCCCCTCTAGGCGTTACCTCCCAGTTGTGAATAGTGTTGAGCACCACTTGACTTTCGCTGAGAACTATCTCCTAGCGATTAATTGTTGAGTGGCACTTGACTTCGATAGAAAGCTCATTTCTATCTGGCTTTGGACACTGATTTTGATTATATGACACTTTTGGCTTATTTTTGCTTTCTTCCTCAAGAGAAAGGGAGCTTTCTGATGGTTTTTAAGAGAAAAACACATTGGGAAGACCTTTGGGATTGCAAGGGTTTTTGGGAAGATCTCCTTTCATCTCCTTGGATCTTCATCTTTTTTCATTGTTCACATTTCCTTTTTGAGATTTTTCTGACAATGAAGAACTAAATAATTTTTTTTGGGCTTAGATATAACCAACTGAACTCTCATGTGATTGGTGTTGATTGTATATACATATAGATGCCTTTCTATTCAATGCTAGTATTTTTTTTCTATACTTAATGCTTCTGGCAGCTTGATCATACATAAATTGATATTTGATTCATTAGGTATTGGAAATATCTTTTTGTGATTTATAAATAAAACAAAATACCGAATGAAGCTTGTATATGAGAATGGAGTTTGACTAACTATTTTTTTCTTAACCCGTTTTTTGTGAAGGTGAGTTTGTTCAGTGCTCAAGGAAATAAATATTAACATAGAAATCTAAGTTCATTCTACTAAAGAATTGGGGTTTAGGTAAACTTATGGGTTTACTTTAGCATTAAACTTATGGGTCTAACCCTAATAATAACGTACTATACCATTTCTATATATTCTGCTTTCTCAGTGTTTGATAAAACCTCAAAAATAGTTTTTCTTTTCTTTTACATAGTTTTAATTTCTTAAACCTTAACACAATTTATAGAAATACTATTATGTCTAAATTATTTATCAATTGCAATTATTGCCATGTATTTCACAAGTCCTTTGAGAGAGCCATAATTACTTATTAGTTGCTATTGTGCAACTAGTACTTGCCATTGAACAAATCATGGTAATAGATATTTAAAAGGATGGCGATGTGTCATTGCAAATCCAATGTGTCATTTTGAATTTACCAATGGGCCCAATCACACTCTACTTTCATCTTCACCTTAGCCTATCACAACAAATCATCACCTTTCTCTACTTCTTCTCTCCACACCCCAACCACTATCCTTTCTTCACTTCTATTTCCACCAAAACACAAATGGAACATGAGTAGATGAAGAGAGGTTGCACTTTTAAGTTTCCATTTTTGTTTATGACATTAACTTTTATAGTATATTTGAATGAGACAATTTAAGAGAGTAATTAATTTTTTTGGTGTATTTGAAATTATTTGAAACAAAAATGAGTTATTTGGATGAGGAAATTAAAATGAAATTCAAATATAGGAATTTTAAAAAGGTATTTTCAAATAACTAAAACAATAGAATTTGAAATTCACTCCTGCTCTTGGTGTCAATTTGATCCATGGTCGATGGGCCAATCACAAACCACTCCTAAATAAGCCCTCATTTTATCAACCAACTCAGTTTGACTTTTGGCCAGGCTGACTCGACTTAATCCTTAATCAAGCTAACTCTACTATTCTAATTAGGGAGATTCAATTCAACCACTAGAGCCAACTTTGCTTGACCTTCAACCTAAATTTGCTTGGCTCAACCTTTTGCTTGATTCTTTAGCCCAAACTAGCTCTACTCAACCTTTGGCTTAGGTTGAGCCAACTCGATTCTTCGGTCTAATCGACCTGGCTTGACTAACATGGGTCAGCCTTTGGATCAAATCGTCTCGGCTCAATCTTCGACCTAGACCAACTTAGATCAACATTTAGTCCGAGCTAATAGATCAAACTTCACCAGAACTAACTCAACTCGACTCGATTCTTTGCCCTAACTGATTTGAGTCAACCTTTGGCTTGGCTGACTTGGCTTGATCTTCGGCTAGACAAACTCGACTTGACTTTCGATTGGGCCTACTCGAATTGACTTTCAGTCGAGTCGAAGAGGCCAACTTTACTTAAACTTCGGTCTAGGCCAGCTCGACTTGACCTTAGGCTCGAGTCAGCTCGACCTTCATCCTGGTCTAGCTTAGCTCAATTCTACGATCCAGGTCGACTCAGCTCGACCTTCAACCTAAGTTGGCATGACTCGATTCTTCAACTCAATAGACTTCGCTTAACCTTTGACCAAGTTTGGCTCAACCTTCGGTTTAGTTTGGCTCAACTCAGTTCTTTAGTCTAATCGATTAGGATCCATTTTTGACCCCAACCGTCATGACTTGATTTTTGACCCAAGTTAACTTGGCTTAACCTTTAGCTCGAGCTAACTATTTTGGCTTTTGTTACTCTTTTAGCCTTGTTAGCTTTTCCTTTTCGTGGGCTTTTTGGTGTTCATGTGGGATTTTTTGGTTTTGATCCATGTGTAAGGGTCAAACCTTATGGACTAGACCAAATTGACAACTTTACTCTTTATACACATTATACATATATACATAGAGCTATAAAGTTGGCCTAGTGGTAAAAGTTTGAAGGAAAGGTGAAAAAGGTTATGACTTCAACTCCCTTCGCTAATAAAACTAATAAGTAACATTTGTCAATTAAGAAAAAATACACATATATATTAAAAAAAGTTGAATTATTAAATATTATTTTAATATATATTTTTTAATTTTAATTTTAAAATACACATTTTTGAAATGAAATTTTATTTTAAAAGAAAAATTAATTACTTTATAAAAAAAATGAAAAATATATTAATCATGTAACTTCCCATTTAATAGAAAAAATATTAAATAGAAACACCACATACATTAATATAAAAGAGCAACAAGAAAAGTATAATAGAATAACTATTACACTCATCCAAATATACATCAAAGAGTTTTTCAAAAGGATACAAAAAAAAACATAAGAAAGAATCCTTCAAAAGGATGCTAAGAATAAGGAATTAGCTAAAACATCTACTCTAAACAACAACGTCTCCCTCCACTTGATAAGGATCAACAAGCGTCTCCTTGTCTGCTCACACCAATTTTTGGTGATAATTGCAAAAGAAAAGACAAACAAGAAAACATAAGCAAAAGGAGAAGGGTAAGCTAGTGAAAATAAAATGAGCAAATAATAATGAAGAAACTTTAAACAAAATCAACATGTATTACCAAACATAGAAGACGCACTAACTGAAGTATCCAGACACATGTAATGAAATCGAATTCACTAGAAAGTTGCACTTGTGCTGGCCTCTATTACTCTACAGAGCAATTGCGAATGAGTTTCATCCTACCACACACAAGGTTAATCCATGATCATCTAATGTCATTATCCTCCCTTAGACTAGGACCTTATACTACTCTCACCACATGAACCATTTTACTCTATGTGAGTCTGAATACTCATTAGAGTGTCAAGATGTAACCTTACTTGAATTCATAAATCATTACATACACTATATTACCACCAAAGGAATTTATACATGAAACTTTCACAACTTTCACATGTTATCTTAGAATACTCATATCTCATGTAAAACAAATTAAGTCAAGTCTCAAAAATACCATATTATTCATGTATAGTTTCATACAACATATTTTTAAAATTAACTTAGTCAATCTCAAGTATAAGGAATAAAAATTCTACAACATTCTCGTTTGAGCTAGAAATTCTCGCTTAAGCGACAGGGGCTCTCGTTTAAGCTTGATATTCTTGCTTAAGTGACAAGGACTCTCACTTAAGCTAGAGATTCTTGCTTAAGCGATAAGGACTCTCGTTTAAGATAAAAATTCTAGCTTAAGCTAGAATTAAACAAAAATAAGAAGTGTTTTAGGGGTTTTTCTCACTTAAGCTAGAAATTCTCACTTGAGCGACAAGGACTTTGGCCTAAGGGAATATGAGCACTAAAACCCCAATTCAACCTAAGAAGCCAAAACACAATAACACATAGGGGGAAAATGAGGCTCTGATGATGATCTAAATGGAAGTAAAAACCATAAAATAGGAAAGGAGACAAAGGTTGGATTTTTAACTTACATGGGGAAGAAAACATTTGATTGGATTTGAAGAGGACTCCGTAGTGATCCCAATTCTAAGCTATGTTACAAGAAAGGATGAACATCAGAAGGGAAGTGGAAAGAATCAAGGTTGAGCTAAAATGGAGAGAGGAGCAAACGTTGAGAGAGTGTTCATGAGAGGAAGACAAAGTTCTTCTTTTTACGCTGAAAGGCTTGCTTGGTTTCTTTTGAAGAAACATATTAATAAAAAGAAAATTAGGTTTTACAAATTATCCCATTCAAATTAAAAAATGAAAAAAATTTAATTATAAATAATTCAAATATTATGTGTTCTTGTGGAGAACAAATAAGATATGTCAGACACAAGCGTTACCTCAATCTGCACTTTCCTCAGTAGGCTTCCTCCCGGCTGCCATATGCCATCTGTGGGTATCTCGGTTTGGACCAGTTTGAACCCAAGAGGGGTTACCTGTGGAAGAGACTCTGATGCTCAAGTCAGTAAAAAACTCTCAGAAAGTCAAATCTCGTAATTAAGGGAGTAATGAATGCGTACCTTTAATTACTAGGGTCCATGCATATCTATAGATTATTAATTATGTCTAGCCACGTCATAGGTCGGGCCTCTATTTGGGCCTTAGGTGGGCCTGAGCCTTAGTCCAGGCCACTTAGCACGACTATCGCGGGCCTTAGGGGTTTTGCTGGTAACGCTATGCTAAGTTCTCGTTTAGTTTCTTTAAGATACCGGCTTAGGCCGTCTACTTCTTTAGTGGCCTAGACCGGTTGCTCTAATAGCGGTTTAGGCTGGTTACTTTCATTTGCTTGGCATATGTATGGTGATTATTTGCGTCCTTGGCAGCTATATGGACGAGTCTTATGGCTATAGTCGGACTAAGCCGCCTAGGTGTATTACACCAGTCCCCCAGCCTTTGTCGGTGTATCTATAGTGGTAAAGGATGAGATGAGAAGTGTTGGTTTGTGTTTTATCCACCTGCCTAGGTGTATTTGCTAAGCCGCCTAGGGGAGTGTTAGCCCAACGGCTGGGGTGGGGAGAATTCCTATGGAGACGATAACTGAAGTGAGGGAAGACCCTCTTGGGAGATAGCGGAGAGTAGTTGGCCAGCGAAAGTCGGTTATGATTGGGTTGTGGCTGACGTTCGAAACCAGTCGTCATTGTTCCGATGGTCCAGGCTACTAAACTCATGGCTGAATTGTACTCCTGTCATAGCGAGGGACGTGGACCGTGATATAGTATCGTTGGAGCAAGTGAGTACTGTTGAGCGTGTTTGCCATGGGCAAGAAGGAGTTGCCGACAAGTTCTTCTACATGTACATGTGTCATTTTTCGTAACTGCATGTGAGGTTGCCACTAGACGATTTTGCTATGGGGGTGCTCCACCTATTAAATGTAGCGCCTACCCAACTGCATCCGAACAGCTAGGCGTCTCTGCAGGCCTTCCGTGTCCTTTGTCAGTCGTTGTATTTGCAGCCTTCTCCCCTTATGTTTTTATACTTCTATGACATAAGGCCACGACAACCGACAACATGGCTATCTTTAGTGAGCAGGCCGAGTATAAGCAGACTGGATGCATTTACTGAATCGTTCAAACACTTCAAGGATGGGTTTTTCAAAGTGGTGGTGAAGGAGGGAGGGAGGTCGTATTTCTTCAACAAGGATGGGAGTACTAAATTTCCTTTTAGTTGGATGGGTATCCCGTGGCGATATAAGGACATGAATGCTGATGAGTTGTCGGCGGCGGATAGGGAGGTGGTGGAAGTGCTAATGAAGTTTACAGATAGACTGTCCACTAAGGGCTTAGTTAGGGTTTATAATTCAGTTCATCCGATTATTGATATTGAAGGTATCTATTTGTGATTTCAAATGTTTTAATGTGTCTAAGTTAACTATTTGACATTTGGTGTGTACAATGCAGGACATATGGCTCAAGTTGGGAAGAAAAATCTGACCCTCTTCCAAGCACTACGGAAGGAGAAGGCGGTTAAGGTGAAAGCTGTCGGGAACACTGAAGTTCCAAATTTACAAGAGTCATTGGTGGAGGTACATGTGCATGGCGTCACAAAGAGGAAAGCCGAATTACCGGCTAGGCCTGGCAGAGGCAAAGATATTAAGAAAGTGAGGGCTGCTTTGCTAGGGCAGGGGTTGTCCAATGGTGCGAAAGGGCCAGAAGCTGGTTTGATTGAGCTGCCAGAGATGAATGTTAGGAAGGATATTGAGATCACCATGCCGAAGAAGCTGAATAATTCAATAGATAACATGAAGCTAGACCATCTAGTGAGGACGATGGTGGAGTTTAGCAGCGAGGCACTAATATTGGGGCATCGAGTTGGGTCTTTGTACCGAAGAGAGCTGAAGGAAGGGAACCATGACAAGTTGGAGGAACTGCAAGGTAAGGTTGATAAGTTTGCGGAAGAAAAGGCTACGTGGGAGAAGGAGAGGGAAGAGTGGAAGGGGGAGAAAAAGAGGTTGAGGACCTGGAAGGTTGGCTGCTTGGACTCAGAGGAAAAATTTAAAGGGAAGATTCCCGACCTTGAGGTGGATTATGATGAGCTGAAGGAAAAACATGAAGGGCTAGAAGTCGAGCTCGAGGACCTAAAAAGCTGCATCATCCAAGAGCATATAAATGGGTTTCAGAAAAGGGTGAAGCAGGCAGCCTTTTTCTGTAAGGATATAGATGTGGCGGATCTGAGGTTTGATGTAAATAAAGAAGTGGTGGACGAACAACTCATTAATGAAGCCGAGAGCATCCCTGAGGAGGAGGTAGAGAAGACCATGGCGAATGAGAACATGAACGCGGGAACGATCGTGGGTAGTGACGACAACAAAGCGGCTTAGGATGTAGTTTTATGATTTCTATTCATAATGAATCCTAAGTCTGTAATAACCCGTACAATATTTTTCATTGCTTTTTAATGTGATGCATATTGTGGATATATTTGTTTTATGGTTGTTGACGATAGCATACGTGATAGGAACACGCTTGTTGGGTAATGTTTTATACCTATTTACCTGGATAAGTATTACCAATGTTTGTTAGTTAATGAGAGTAGTCGACCCGAGCCGCTTACGTGTGGTAAGGGTGATGAACTTAAAATGATCTAAAATTAAGTTAAAGGTAGTCGACCCAGGATACTTACTTATGGTAAGGGTGTGGAATGTAATCAATTTAAAATTAAGTTAAGGGTGTTCGACCCAGGCCGCTTACTTGTGGTAAGGGTGGGGAACTTAATCGATTTAAAATTAAGTTAAGGGTGTTCGACCCAAGTCGCTTACTTGTGGTAAGGGTGGGGAACTTAATCGATTTAAAATTAAGTTAAGGGTGTTCGACCCAGGTCGCTTACTTGTGGTAAGGTTGGGGAACTAGAACAATTTAAAGTTGAATTAATCATGTTCAACCCAAGCCGCTTACTTGTGGTAAGGGTGGAGAACTTCATCGATTTAAAATTAAGTTAAGGGTGTTCGACCCAGGCCGCTTACTTGTGGTAAGGGTGGGGAACTAGAACAATTTAAAGTTGAAGTACAAGGAGTAGACGTGAGGTTAATAACCCTTTGTTTTATTCATGAAGTTTGGGATGCCTCGTTAAAAATTCCCTGGCCAAAATCCTCCTTAGGGAAAAAGACCAGGTGAGGAAAAAGAGTACACCCAATGTTACAAGTATTCGGTATAATAGATGTCTTAACTGAAATAAAACTTGAGATGGTACACATTCCATGTATTGGGTATCTCTTTGCTTGATAATTGTTCAAGCTTATACGCTCATCCTCCGGCATCTTCGCGTATTTGGTATGAGTCATCCCAATTGGCGGAGAACTTGCCATCTTTCTTTTTTGCGCTGCAGGCCATTCTCCAAACTAAGTCTCCCTTTGTGAACGATCTTGGGCATAAGTTCTCATTATACTTTCTGGTCGCTCTCTGTTTGGCAACTGAGTTGCGTATTTGGGCCTTTTCTCTTTTTCAGATAGGAGGTCGAGGTGGGTGCTCATGTTTTGGTGATTTTGAGCTAGGTCGTACAGTTATCGGCGTAGGGATGGTTCACCAATTTTGACTGGTATCATGGCGTCTGCGCCGTATACTAGGTTGAATGGAGATTCGTTTGTTGCTGATTGAAGGGTACACTTGTAGGCCCACAACACTTCCACTAATTCTTCTGCCCATCGGCCCTTGGCGTTGTCCAACCATTTGTGCAGTTCTACTAGTATGACTTTGTTTGCTGCCTCGGCTTGTACATTAGTCGGTGGGTGTTCAACAGAGCTGGTTATATGTTTGATGCCTAGGCCGATATAGAATTTAGCGAGTTCTTTGTCTATGAAATGTCGGCCATTGTCGGTGATGATCGTATGTGGGATGCTATATCGGCGTATAATATCTTTCCAGACAAATTGTTGGACCTGTTGGGCTGTAATGGTGGCTAATGGTTTGGCCTCTATCCACTTGGTGAAGTAGTCGATGGCTACTATAAGGAATTTTACTCGGCCTTTCCCTAGGGAAAAAGGGTATATAATTTAGCGAGTTCTTTGTCTATGAATTGTCGACCATTGTCGGTGATGATCGTATATGGGACGCCATATTGGCATATAATATTTTTCCAAACGAATTGTTGGACCTGTTGGGTAGTAATGGTGGCTAATGGTTTGGCCTCTATCCACTTGGTGAAGTAGTTGATGGCTACTATAAGGAATCTTACTTGGCCTTTCCCTGGGAAAAGGGTTGAGAATGTTCATTCCCCACTTTGCGAAAGGCCACGGGGATAGTATAGAATGGAGCTGTTCTTGTTTTTAATGGATGAGGTTACCATGTTTCTGGCAGGGTATACATTTTTTGACAAAAGTGTGGCAATCGACCTCCATTGTCGGCTAGAAGTATCCGGCACAGAGGATTCTGGTAGTCATGGTTCGTGCGCCAGAGTGATAGCTGCATATGTTGGCAAAAGCAATACAAGTCTAAATGCTGAAACAAGATTTTGATGATGATAAAAGAAGCCTGAAAGCCATCTAGAAGTCAATATGTAGAACATGTGTTGTTATGTTTAAACCTATCTTGTAAATGTAATTAGAATAGTTAGAATCAATATTGCACAAAGAAAATTCTGGTATTTCTCGAAAAATCAAAGTGATAATCGATTATCACTTAGGATAATCGATTATCCTGAGCTGAACCAATTTTTTCAAGAAAGTACTGGAATAATCGATTATCACGTCTGATAATCGATTATTTGCTCAAAAATTTGTTTTTCATAAAACACATTGGAATAATTGATTATCACTAGTGATAATCGATTATCCTGGTTAGTTGGGCGCGACTGTTCAGCTTTTTGACCTAATTTCTAGAACCCCTATTTACGGAACATCAGAGTTACTTCTCACTCACCTTTTTTTTAGAAGCTAGAGTGCTAGTGTTGTGACTACAAGAGAGTTCTCTGAGTGTTCTCAAAAGAAGCTTTGAAAAACCTAGTGTGAGTAGAGCGATAACTTTTCCTGAGAGGTGTTCTAGGAGATTGAGTGATGTTGTTGTTGCTACGAAAGCAAAGGTCAAGGTTCTCTGTGTGATTCAGAGAAAGGTGTTCATCTCTTGTGTGTTCAAGAGAGGTGTTTTCTTTTTCTTACACTTTTACTACCTGATTGTAATCTGTTATTTGTTAGTGATTTAGTTAATCTCGTTCTTGAGAGATTAACAACTGGACGTAGGGTCTTTTGATCCGAACCAGTATAAATACTTGTGTTCAATCTTCTTCTCTTTCTTTTTATTTCATCTATTATTGTGTTTAAAGAAATTAATATTTGATTTAATCGATAAATTTTGGAAAAAATTTAAAGTATTAATTTTATTACTTAAAACCAATTCACCCCCTCTTGGTTTTTGTCCAAATGCTTAAACATTTCGCTGCGTGATACTAACAGCATATGCCTTCGTGTAACTTTTTAATGATGTACTGGGCTTATTCGGCCGTGACACATTTGAGAAGCGGCTAGCCATATCCTCGCTTGTATAAGTCATCGCCTATCATTGTGTACCTGGCGGCTTTAGCAAGCCAACTTTTGTTGGCGTTAGGCGGGGGGTTACCGGTTCGGAGGTATTGGATGTAGCGGGTTGTCCAGTTGTCGGCTTTTTAGCTTGGTGTTGGCCAGTTTGGATAATATGTCGGCTCTGATGTTTTCAGATCGGGGGATGTGCTGGATGGAGACTCGTTTGAAAGCAAATTGTATAACATTTTGAACCAGGTGATAGTATTGTAGGAGGGTGGGGTCTTTGATCTGGAATTCGTCATTTAAATGTCCCACTGTGAGTTTGGAATCGGTTTTCCACGTCAGCGTTTTGACACCGACTTCGCGGGCGAGGGATAGGCCGGTGAGGATGGCTTCATACTCGGCTTGGTCATTGGATGTTCTGAAGGCGAAGTGAAGGGATTTTTCGATGAGGATGTCGTTGGGGCCTTCCAAGACGATACCGACACCTGCTCCTTTTGGGTTTGAAGAACCATCAACGTACAATGTCCATTGGTCCTCTTCAGGGGTTTGTTGTAGATTGTTGACAAAGTCTAGAAGACATTAAGCTTTGATGGGGCCGTGGGGTTTGTAACGAATGTTAAACTCGGATAACTCTACGGCGCAAGAAGACATGCGACCGGCAAGGTCTGGCTTTTGAAGTATCTTATAGATGGAGTAATCGGTTTTGACGATTATGTTGTGGTTTTGAAAATAGGGACGTAAGCGTCGCGCTGCGTGTACTAAGGACAAGGCTAATTTCTCCACCATCTGGTATCTGGTTTCAGGATCTTGCAAGGTTTGGCTGACAAAGTACACAGGGTGTTGAGTGCCATCGACCTCCTGGACTAGCGTAGCGCTTATGGTGTAATTCGTGGCGGTGATGTAGATGAGTAGGGGTTTATGAGTGTCCGGCTTATGGAGGATGGGTGGTGAGGTTAGGGTGTTTTTGAGTTTTTGGAAAACGTGTTCACATTCGTCATTCCACGAGAACTTGGATGATTTCTTCAGCAGTTGAATAATGGGTTGGGTTTGTTTGGCCAATTTGGGGAGGAAGCGGGAGATAGCGGTTAGTCGGCCAATGAGGCGTTCCACTTCTTTGACACTATTGGGGCTTCGCATCTCAATGATTACATTGCATTTCTCGGGATTAGCTTCAATGCCGTGTTGTGTGAGCATAAAACCGAGGAATTTACCACGGTCGACGCCGAAGACGCACTTTTAGCGTTTGAGGCAGAGGTTGTACTGTCGTAATGCGGAGAAGACGGTGGACAAGTCTTGAGCGTGCTGGTGATGACTTAGGGATTTGACGACCATATCGTCAACGTATACCTCGACACATTTTCCCATTATGTTGCTGAAGACCTTATCCATTAATCGCTGGTACGTTGCTCCTGCGGTTTTGAGACCGAATGGCATAACTTTGTAGAAGTAGTTAGCATCGTCTGTAATAAAGGTTGTTTTGGTCATGTCGGATGCGGCCATTGGAATCTTGTTGTAACCATAGTATGCATCCAGAAAATTGAGAACTTTATTACTGTCTGCACCGTCAACTAACCAGCCGATGTTGGGTAAGGGGTAGGCATCCCTAGGACAGGCCTTATTGAGATCCGTGTAATCGATGCATATTCGCCATTTGCCGTTAGCTTTCTTGACCAATACCACATTGAAGAGCCAGGTGGTGTAATGGGCTTCTTCGATGAACCCTGCGTTGAGCAACTTGTCGGCTTTCGTCACCTAGTTTCTTTTGGGAGACATACCTGGAATCTTTGTACATGGAGAGTTTGTGGGATGCGACTTGAGGGTCAACGCCGGGCAAGTCAACAGCGGACTAGGCAAAGAGGTCAGTATTGCTGATGAGGGTAGGCGCAAGGATTTCGCGCTGCGCGAGTTGTAAGCCAGTGCCCAATTTGATAGTGCGTCCATTAGGAGTTCCAATGGTGTAGTTTCATCAACCAGCTTGAGGCGGTCATCTCGGCCTACTTTGGGGTCCAAATCATCTCTAGATAGGGCTATGCTAGAGCCGAGTGGACGCTCAACATGATTGGTTTGAAGAATGGGAAGTTGTGGGCGTAAGTTGGCCATGTAGCATTCACGCGCAAGTCGTTGGTTGCCGTGGATGGTAAGGATATCGCCGGACGGGGATGGAAATTTCATGGCCAGATGAGATGTGGATACCACTGCACCACGAGTGTTGAGGATGGCCGATCGAGAAGGACATTATATGATGTAGGCGTCGACGACAAGGAAGCAGATGGAGATTGTCTTGGTTTGAGTGCCATCACGAAAGATAGTGTGGAGGTCGATGTAGCCGCGAGTGGAGACTTTTGCCCCTGAGAAACCATATATGGGTTCATCGTATGGAACCACAGCGGTAGTAGGGAGCTATAGTTTTTGGTATGTTGCCCAATAGAGGATGTCAACTAAGCTACCTTGGTCAATGAGGACCTTCTTGACGACATAATTTTCCAACTCCACCTTGATAACCATGGGGTCATCCTACTGGTGATTGAGGCCATGGAAATCATCGTCTGTGAAGGTTTCGGGGGGCATGCAACGTCTGTGGTGGGAGTGGGTGATGTTGTTGATGGATTGTAGATGGTGGAGATGTCTCTTTCTGGCTGATGAGGTGGATCCCCCACTAGCAAAGCCATAAGAAATGGTGTTAATGGTGCTGCGTAGTGGGGGGTCAGTTGGGGCGATATCGGTAGGAGCAGGTTAGGGTCGCGATTGGTGGGTTGCATAGGACGTTTGTCACGGCGAGAATCGCGAGGAGGGCGTCGGTGGTCAGAACGTGAGGGGTGATCGGATCGTGGAGGGTGGTCGTCTCTACGGATGAAGCGACGGAAGTGGCCAACGCGAACCAATTCTTCAATCTTGTCTTGGAGTGCTTTGTATTCCTTTGTGGTGTGGCCGTTGTTTCGATGATAGCGACAATATTTAGTCATGTCGGCATTTGGGGGAGTGGTCGACTTGCGTGGTGGTGGTATGTGGTCGGTCTGCAGGGCTTCGTCAAGGAGACAGGATCGAGGGACATTTCGGGGTGTGTATCTGGTGAAGCGGGGTTCTCGGGGCTCTCTGGGTCTAGGGTCAAGCCGGGAAGGTTGTGTAGGGGGGGTTGGTGCAGAGGGTGTATAGTCGTTACAGAATTTTTGTATGGAGAGTTTGCATCTCTTCCATGCGGATGTAGTCCTCGGAACGGAGCTTCAATTCATGCATGGAGGCGGGTGGGTGGAGGTAGACGTTGTTGGCGAAGGAGCCGGGTTTGAGAGTGAGTGCCATGCATTGAGGTATCATTTACTGATTAAGGTGTGGTATGCGAAGGGCAGCTGATGAGTCATTATTTTCTTCCATTCCACTAGCCTTTGTGTACCCATTAGACAATTTCGATTCTTGCACCAATTTAGGTTTTCTGCATCAATTTGCAGTCATTTGGACGTTTGAATCAAAATTTATGTTGGACCCTAATTGAAATTCCATGAGGAACTAAGTTTATGTGTTGATTCTTTGCAAACAATGGATTGAAACCTTGAGATTAGTGTTTTGTTCGGTGGAGTTATGTTAATCACTCAATTCTTAATTTGCGTTTGGGTTTAAATGAAGAAACCATTTTGTTTTTGCTTAATTTGCAGAGTGGAATCATTGTGTGTTCATGCTTAGTGAACTGTAGTAGATTGATGGATGTGTGCTTTGCTTAATTGCACTTGAGTTCGAGTTAATTTGCGCTTAGTATTTAATTCCGGTTCCATGAGAATTAATATAACCATTTTGAGTTGTAATCTGTGATTGGTGGATGTTCATTTGAAGCAAGGAATCAACGCTGCTTATACATTGATTTTAGACGTCTGCATTTAAGTTTTCAATTGTGTGTTGCATCTGTAAATCTGTCAAACCCGCCCCCTATGTTGTATTATTGTGTTCATCTGGAAATTGAAGCTTTGAATGAAAATATTGGTCGTTGGGAGACGACTTGGTTCACTTTTATATATTGCATTTATTCTGTTTTAATTTGGTGGGGTACGGCCTCTATCAAATTTGGCGCCGTTCCCGGGGACCAATCGTTTTGTTCAAAGTAAAATTTTCAGTGTGTTTGTGTTTAGTGTTTTGGTGTGTGTTCAAGTGTGGTTGAGTTGGTATATGTTCATTGTGATGTTAATGTTTTGTTAAGTTCAGTGCCTGTTTCCATTCCTGTGTGTTTCTGTGTAGTGTAGTGAATAGTGTCGCGGCGCGCTTGAATAGTGTCATTTCTAGTGTAGTGAATAGTGCATGAATAGTGTCCGAATCTGGCATTTAACTTATGGATTTTTTTCTGGTAGCTACGGTGCTTGTTTTGACTTGAAATTTTTCCCCCCACTTCTAAGACATTGAACTTGATGGGAAAAATAGCTGGAGCAGTTGGTATGGTCTGAGTTGAGAGATTCAAAAAAATTTTGGACTGATTTTTAGTCAAACTTCAAAAGACCATAACTTTTGCTCTGGTTATCAGAATCACTATTATTTTATATGCATTTGGGGTGGAATTTGATTTCCTACTTTGTTAGAACTCGCTTTGCCGGTTTGCAAACTCAGATTCTCTAGAAAGTGCCATTTTCTACATTTCAATAATGTTTTTTGTGATTTTTCTTCATTTTTTCCTCTTTTGAAAAAATTTTAAAAATACTTGTACAATCCTACCAAAGGACAATCCTACCAATTTTTAAGTCATTTGGAGTTTGTTTGAGTATACTTGTAGTTATACCCTATCTTATGCCAATATCACTAGAATTAATGTTTTTTGGTGAATGAGTAGGGGAAATCTAAGTGAATTACAACCCTTTGACCCTGAGATTGATAGGACATTCCACAGAGGACGTAGGCATCTTAGGAATTCATCTTTGCATGCTGAATATTCAGTGACTTTTCCTGACTCTTCTAATTCTTATCACATTCCTAACACTCCTCATTCCTTGCATTCTGAGCATACTGTTTATTCTGAGCATTTTGATTTTCATACTGATAACATGGCTCAACCCCCTCCACCTCATGAGAGAACCATGAGTGAGCTCATTGTACCAGAGTTCACTTATGATATTTTATGCATTCAATACCCTGAGGAGGAAGTTCCATATGTGCTAAAAACTAGTTTAATCCACTTGTTGCCAAAGTTTCATGGTCTTGCAGGTGAGGACCCGTGCAAACACTTGAAGCAGTTTCATGTCGTGTGTTCCACCATGAAGCCCGCAGATGTCTAGGAGGACCATGTATACTTGAAGGCTTTCCTTCATTCGTTGGAGGGTAATGCGAAAGACTGGCTGTACTACCTTGCACCCTAGTCCATCACGAGCTGGGATGAGCTGAAGAGATTGTTCCTTGCCAAGTTCTTCCCTGCTTCAAGGACAACAGCCATAAGGAAGGAAATTTCTGGCATCAAGCAGCAACCTGGGGAGACCCTCTATGAGTACTGGGAGAGGTTCAAGAATCTCTGTTCAAGCTGCCCACACCATCAGATCTTTGAACATCTCCTTTTGTAGTAGTTTTATGAAGGCCTGCACCACATGGATCGAAATATGATTGATGCCGCAAGTGGTGGTGCTCTTGGTAACATAACCTTAGCTGCAGCTAGGCAACTAATAGAGAACATGGCTTCAAATTCTCAACAATTTGGCACAAGGAGTGATGCCATAGTTGTTAGAGGTATCCATGATGTAAGGGCCGCCGAGTATACAAAGAAGTTGGAAAGTAAGATTGATGCTATTACCTCACTGGTCAATCAACTTGCTTCTAATCAGAGAGCTCCAACTGCAAGAGTTTGTGGCCTTTGTACATCTATTGATCATTTTACAGACTTTTGCCCAACATTGCAACAACAGGTTGTTGCTGCTGCTGTTGTTGCTGCTTCTTCTTCTACACCAGTGGATAGCCCTCAGGCTTATGCAGCTAATATTTTCAACAACAATAGGCCCCAACATCAATAATAGAACCATGATTTGTCAACAAACAGATATAATCCAAGATGGGGAAACCAGGGAAACCAATAGTAGTAAAACCAACAATTTCAAAATGTGCAACCACCTCCACAACAAAGAGTTGCACATGCACCACAAGCTGCTCCTGTTCCACCTGTACCCACACCAGCTCCTACTGCAGCACCTGCACCTTCTTCTTCTACTTCATTGGAGGAGTTAGTCAGGATGATGACCCTTCAAAATATGCAATTCCAGCAAGAGACTAGGGCCTCAATCTAGAGTTTGACAAATCAAATGGGGCATATGACCACTTAGCTAAACCAGGCACAGGCTCAAAATTCTGACAACCTTCCATCACAAACGGTGGAGAACCTGAGAAATATGAGTGCCATCACATTGAGGTTTGGGAAGAAGAACATTGAAGTTCTGACTCTTGAGACTACACCTCCAAAGGAAGTTGACCTTGCTGCCACACTTCAGAGAAAGCGTGATGCTCATGCAGCTGGTCCTTCCACATTTGGTTTGACTTCTACGCCTTCCACCTCTATTGTTGCACCTTCCATACCTCTTCCTTTCCCTCCAAGAGCCATTCCAAGCAAAATGATGTAAGAGGTTGATAGGGAGATCTTAGAAACATTCAGGAAGGTGGAGGTGAACATACCTCGATTGGATGCCATTAAACAGATTCCCCGATATGGAAAGTTCTTGAAGGAGCTATGCACGCACAAGAGGAGGCTAATGGGAAACGAAAAGATCAGCATGGGGAGAAATATGTCAGCATTGATAGGTAAATTTGTTCCTCAGATTCTTGAGAAGTGCAAGGACCCAGGTACATTTTGTGTACCTTGCATCATAGGTAACAATAAATTTGAAAATGCTATGCTTGATCTTGGTGCTTCAATAAATGTAATGCCTCTATCTATTTTTAAATTTCTTTCTCTTGGACCCTTGCAACCTACGGGTGTGGTAATTCAGTTGGCAAATAGAAGTGTTGCCCACTTCGCAGGTTTGGTTGATAATGTTTTGGTTTGTGTTGGTGAATTGATCTTTCCTGCTGATTTTTACATTATTGATATGCAAGAGGGATTTTCACATGGTTCTGCACCAATCATTTTAGGCAGACCATTTTTGAAAACTGCACGAACCAAAATTGATGTCCATGCAGGTACTTTGTCGATGGAGTTTGATGATATTGTTGTGCGATTTAACATTTTAGATGCCATGAAACATCCTTCTAAGGATCACTCTATTTTTCATGTTGATATTATTGATGATGCTATTGATGGAATTATTTCTGATTTCCACTCTTTGCATGCATTAAAACATTCATGTGTCTGAGTTATTTGAATTTGCATGCATTGATGTTCTTGATTTTGATTTTGATTATGATGATGCTGAATATGATGTGGATAATGTTGAATCTACTGAGTTTGACTCTCTAGATGTTGTACCTATTGACTTTGATGTTATACAATCAGGTTGCACTAACCATGTTGCAGGAAGTACATATGCATCTGATTGTTATGCTCAGGTACAGGCTGTGGAACCCATTTCTCCCTCCCCTCTGGTTCCTGATATTCAGCCAGCATCCAGTACTCTAGAGTTGAAACCACTGCCAGACAACCTCAAGTATGTCTACTTAGAGGAGGAGAACAAACTGCCTGTCATCATTTCCACCTCCCTTACTGCTGAACAAGAGCAGAGGTTGTTGCAAGTTCTTAAGAAGCATAAGAAGGCAATTGGATGGACATTAGCTGACATCCCTGGTATTAGCCCATCAACATGCATGCACAGGATATTGTTGGAAGATGGAGCAAAGCCAATGAGACAGCCACAGAGGCGACTCAACCCTGTCATCTCGGATGTTGTAAAGAAGGAGGTGACATAGCTTCTACAAGCTGGGATCATCTACCCCATTTTTGGCAGTCAGTGGGTCAGCCCCATCTATGTTGTTCCAAAGAAGACAGGCCTCACTGTAGTCAAGAATGAAAAAGAGGAGCTGATTCCAACAAGAGTGCAAAATAGTTGGAGAGTTTGCATTGACTACAAAAGGCTAAATCAAGAAACCAGGAAAGACCATTTCCCCCTGCCTTTTATTGATCAGATGCTTAAGTGTTTGGCAGGTAAGTCCCACTATTGCTTCCTTGATGGTTTTTCTGGTTATTTTCAAATTCACATTGAACCTGAGGACTAAGAGAAAACCACATTCACTTGCCCCTTTGGCACTTTTGCCTATAGGAGGATGCCGTTTGGCCTATGCAATGCCCCTGGCATATTCCAGCAGTGCATGCTTAGCATTTTCAGTGATTTTCTTGAAAAATGCATAGAGGGGTTTATGGACGACTTTACTGTGTATGGGTCCTCATTTGATGCATGTTTGGATAGTTTGGATAGAGTTTTAAATAGGTGCATCCAATCTAACCTTGTTCTCAATTTTGAGAAATGCCATTTCATGGTACAACAAGGCATAGTATTGGGGCACATAATTTCAAGAGAGGGCATTGAAGTTGACCCTGCCAAGATTTCGATTATTTCACAATTCCCTTACCCCTCTTCTGTGCGAGAGGTTCGTTCTTTTCTTGGCCATGCAGGGTTTTACAGGCGCTTCATTCAAGAGTTCAGAAAAAAGGCCCTCCCACTGTCCAACCTACTGCAAAAGGATGTTGACTTCATCTTTGATGAAGGATGCAAAAAGGTTTTTGATTGCCTCAAGAAGGCCCTGACCACAACTCCAATCATTCAGGCGCCCGATTGGACAACCCCATTTGAGCTTATGTGTGATGCATCCAATTATGCATTGGGGGCTATTCTAGCTTAAAGAATTGACAAGCAGCCGAGGGTAATCTATTACGCCTCCAGGACATTAGATGCTGCCCAAGCAAACTACACCACTTCAGAAAAGGAGCTCCTTGCGGTAGTTTTTGCACTTGAAAAGTTTCGATCTTATCTGCTTGGTTCTCCTATTGTTGTGTTTACTGACCATGCAGCTCTTAAGTACCTGTTGAAGAAGGCAGAATCAAAGCCTCGGCTGATAAGATGGATGCTCTAGCTCCAAGAATTTGATTTGGAGATCCGTGATAGGAGCGGAGCACAAAACCTGGTCTACTGATGATGCTTCACCAATCCGGGATGACTTTTCCGATGAAAGTTTGTTGACACTCTCTACTTCTTCCTCACCTTGGTTTGCTAACATCGTTAATTATCTTGCTGCTTCTGTTTTTCCACCCCTAGCATCCAGAGCTCAATGTGATAAACTCAAGAGCGATGCTAGGTATTACATTTGGGATGACCCCTATCTGTGGAAAATGTGCAGTGATCAGGTTACCAGGAGATGCATTTCGGACCATGAGATTGACTCGGTCCTCAAATTTTGTCATTCATCTACACCTGGTGGTCACCTTGGCACACAGAGGACAACTCGCAAGGTGCTAGATTGCGGATTTTATTGGCCCACCATCTTCAAAGATTCGTGAAGGATTTGTAGCACATGTGAGTAATGCCAACGAGCATGAGGAGCCATTTCTTGGAGAAAACAGATGCCTCAATAACCCATGCTATTTTGTGAGGTGTTTGATGTTTGGGGTATAGATTTCATGGGCCATTTCCCTATCTCTTTTGGTTTCACTTACATCTTGCTTGCTGATGATTATATTTCAAAATGGGTGGAAGCCAAAGCCACTAGAACTAATGATGTTCGAGTTGTTGTGGACTTTGTTAGGTCTCACATATTTTGCAGGTTTGGAGTTCCTCGAGCTATTGTTAGTGACCAGGGCACCCATTTTTGCAATAGATCCATGGGGGTTTTGCTTCAAAAGTATGAGGTCGTGCACAAACTTTCTACACCATATCACCCCCAAACTAA
>Ga0209589_1005753_pt1 | contig 20936 bp, 17 predicted proteins | sample CowpeawhiteBW_FD_187525 | JGI IMG/M metagenome (GOLD analysis project Ga0209589, IMG submission 187525) | Root nodule microbial communities of legume samples collected from California USA - Cow pea white BW (SPAdes) (version 2) | ecosystem: Host-associated > Plants > Roots > Nodule | place: USA... | reverse complement strand
GTATCATGATTCCGTTGGTGTGATTTTTAAATTTTTTTTATAAAAAATATTTAATTGATATATGGAACAATAAAAAAATGGGTATGGGTATGGGTATAAGAAAATACCCGTTACCCGGTGGGGATGTGGATGGGTCAAAAGTTGTATACGCGTTGGGTTTGGGGATGGGGATGGGGATGAATTTTTATTATGGGGATGGGGATGGGATCATGATACCCGTACTCGCCCCGCCCCGTTGCCATCCCTAGTCTTTGGTGCTCCACCTTTGCCTTCTGACAGGTCAAACAGGTTGATACAAACTAGGCCACATCTTTCTTCATCTCCTGCCACCAGAAGTTTTCCTTGAGATCCTCAAGGATTAATCTTTTCACCTATGCGTCATCTAGTACACACACCCTGCCTTGAATTCTCAATATCCCATCATCACCCAAGGCAAAACCTCTAGCCTCCTCTGACCCAAGCTGTTCTCTAACTCGATTCAAACTGGCATCCAACAACTGCCTCTCCCTAACCGAGCCCAAGAAATCACTAGATATAGTTAGCGTACTACATCTAATGAACTCAGACCCTAACTCCAACTATAACTTCATATCTCTGAACTTCTCCAGTAGTTCCACCTTCTTGATCATAAGGTGTGCAATATGTACAGTCTTTCTACTCAAGGCATCAATCGCTACATTTGCCTTCCCTGGGTGGTATAGGAGCTCGAAATCATAATCCTTCCGAAATTTCGTCCATCTTCTCTGCCTCATGTTCAGCTCCTTGTGATCAAACAAATACTTGAGACTTTTATGATCGTTGAACACACGAAACTGGGCACCATAAAGATAGTGTCTCCAGATCTTCAAAGCAAATACTATAGCCGCCAACTCCAGGTCATGGGTGAGGTAGTTTCTCTCGTGCACCTTAAGTTGCCTTGAAGCATAGGCCACCGCCTTCTTTTCTTGCATTAACACACAACCCAGTCCTAAGTGAGAGGCATCACAATAGACCTCAAAAGGTTTCCCAACATCCGAAATTACCAATATGAGAGCACTAGTCAACCTTCGGTTCAGCTCCTGGAAGCTTTCCTCACACTTATCTGTCCAAGTGAAAGGTTGGTCCTTCCGGGTAAGCTGTGTCAGAGGTGCCACTATTTTAGAAAATCCCTCAATGAATCTCTTGTAATAGCCAACTAGGGCCAAAAGCTTCTGATCTCCGTTGCTGACTTGGGACTTTCCCACTTTACCACTGCTTCTACCTTTGCTGGGTCCACTATAATGCCCTGTGCAGATATCACGTGCCCCAAAAATTGGACTTCATCCATCCAGAACTCGCACTTGGACAATTTGGCATACAACTGTTTCTCTCTCAAGACGCCCAACACTAGTCTCAGGTGCTCGACATGCTTCTCCTGAGTCCTGGAATAGATGAGGATGTCGTCTATGAAGACTACCACAAACTTGTCTAGGAATGATTTGAATATCCTGTTCATGTAGTCCATGAACACCACGAGAACATTGGTCACACCAAAAGGCATAATCACATACTCGTAGTGTCCATATCGGGAGCTAAAGGCCGTCTTCTATACATCATCAGCCTTCACCAATATCTGGTGGTATCCTGACTGTAGATCAATCTTTAAGAACACCGATGATCCATGCAACTGATCAATCAAGTCATCTATTCTCGGGAGGAGATACTTGTTCTTGATGGTCATCTTGTTCAGCTGTCGGTAGTCCGCACACAAACGTGAACTCCCATCCTTCTTTTTCACCAACAACACTAGTGCTCCCCAAGGCAAAGTGCTAGGTCATATGAATTGCTTTCCCAACAAGTCCTCTATCTGCTTCTTGAGTTCCACTAACTTTATCAAAGCCATACGATACGGGACCATCGATACTAGACTAGTTCTGGGCACTAGGTCAATAGAAAACTCTACCTTTCTATTTGGAGGCAACCCTGGTACTTCATCTGGGAATACGTCTTCAAACTCATGCACCACAGGTATGACCGACGTTCCTTCCTTCTCCTCTACCTCCATACGAGTGAAGATTATGAAGCACTGCGCGCCATTCTGAACCTCGTTCACAACTCTCTGAGGAGATATCAATTCAGGTTCCTTTGAGTCGGGAAATAATAGGCTCTTCTCTCGTTAGTCTATAAGAATGTGATTGACAGAGAGCCAATCCATCCCTAAGATTACCTCTAACTCTTGTAGAGGTAGGCATATCAGATTTACCTTATATCTGCACCTTTCTACCTCCACCAGACATCTACACACAAGGATGATGTCCTGACCAAATCCGATGCCGGAGTAGATACCGCAAGCTCACACTATAGCTCACACACCGGCAGACCCAGACGTTTCACACAAGCATCTGACACAAAGGAGTGTGTCGCTCCAGAATCATACAATACACAACATCAAATCCCAACAATCACACAATAACCTATAACAAGGTTACCTGAGCCTGCAACCTCTACTCTTGTCATAGCGTAGACTCTGCCCGTCGCTTGAGGCCTGTTGCCTCTATTCCTCTACTGATGCTAAGTAGGAGTTTGTACTGGAGGTCGCACCACTGCTCTAGCAAGGGTGGGGCAATCTTTCCCAAAGTGGCATTCCTTGCCACAGTTGTTGCACCGGCGATAGTCCTCTATGCACGGGCAGGCGCTCCTCAAATGAGGGCCTCCGCATATGTAACACTATACTCGACCCTGCTGGGGAGGAAAACTCCTAGACCCCTGGGGCTGATGGTGGGGTCTATCATACGGTCTCCTCCGCTCCTCATGTCTCGGCTTAGACCTAGATGCTCCACCGTTCCTCCGCTTCTACTTCACGCTTCATCTTCTCCATCACTATGGCCTTCTCCACCAGAGCAACAAAGTCCTTGATGGACAAGGGAGCCACCATCAAGCGGAGATCACCGCGGAGTCCATTCTTGAACTTGCGGCATCTCCATTCTTCGTTGAGCGGTAGAGTGTAGAAGCAGCTTAGGTGCTTGAACTTCTCAGCATACTAAGTCACAGATTTCCCTCCCTGGGTCAATTGGAGGAATTCCACCTCTTTGGTATACCTCACCCTGTCGGGGAAATACTCCGAGAGGAACTTCCCCCTGAAGGCCTCCGACGTGACCGATTTATCCCTCTCCTCCATGATGGACTTCATGCAAATCCTCTAATGCTCCACCTCATCGGTGAGCATGTATACCGCAAACGCCAACCGATTCTCTATCGGGCCCATCTTCACATCGAAGATCCTCTCTTTATCCTTCAACCACTGGTCTGCTGCATCTGGGCTAACTCTACCGTCAAATTTCACCGGATGATGTTTCAGGAAGTCTTCTAGGCTCTACTCCATGACGGTAGGTCGTGGCTCGGGACCGAAAGAGGGTGCAGCTGTCCTGTTCTCTTCTAGCTGCCGGAGGGCTTCCATATGTTGCCTGTGGGCATCCTCCACAACCACCCTTGAAGCCTCCATCTGTTATATCACTAGTTGCTGCCGCTCAAGAGATGCTGCTTGTCGCTGCATCAATGCCTCGTGATGCTGAATCATCGTTGTGCTTTGCTGTGTCATAGCAGCTACCATCGGTTCTATTGCTCTGGCGATATCGGGTACATTGCCCTATGAGGGTTGCTGAGTCCTACGAGGAGCTACCATAGTTCACTAGCACACAGAAAATCACTTGGTTAGGCTTGATAAGACAACAATTTAACTAGAACACAAAAAGACACAGAGAAAGCTAAGCAGATATCCAAATCCACAAACCTAAGGAATGACCACTCTAATACCATAAATGTAACGTCCCATTTAATAAATAAACTTACTTAAATGACACGTCACACAATATAATAATACGAGCAAAGACACGGAGTAAAGACTCACTCCTCAAAGATATCCAAGAGTTATAAAAGGAAATCTTGAGGCACACCACGATGCCAAAACAAGACAAGGTACCAGGTCTAATGTAACCAGAAACACAATACTAATCAATATAATACATGGGCTATAGCCCTAGCAAAAGACATAAAGAGTAAAGCCCAAGTCCAGTCGACTAAGCAGCGAAACCTCCATCACCCTGATGACCGCGGTTAATTCTCGAATCTGCTCACATCAATAAGTTGATGATCATTGCAAAAAGAGAAGAACTGCACATATAGATCACATAACAAATAAACAGAAGGGTAAGCTAGAGCCAAAAGTAGTTTTATCATGCAATGAGGTATACTTTCATAGTCAAATATACATACATCATCAAAGCATGTTATGACCTTCCAATCCATACACTAAGACTTGACTCGATTGATCCGGATACATATAATCTGGTCAGATTCAGTGGATGCTTGCACTTGTGGTGGATATCTCTGCTCACCCCCGAGCTGCTCACCCCCGAGCTAACTGTTACAAGTGTTCCAATATTTCAATCTCACACGCACAAGGTTAGCCGTTAATGAGTTTCAGGCCTCCTGCTACTCTCACCACAAGAGTCAGTCCGCTCTAAGTGAGACTAACTAACTCCTTAGAGTGTCAGGATGCAACCGTACCTTGAATCCTTACCAAACTATATAGATGGGGCACCACCATGGACACCCACTAACAGGGGCCATGGAATTACGTCCCGATAACTAAAGCACAACTCTGAAATCTCACCTAGAGATTTCAAGGAATTACGCACTGAACACAGACCAAACATATTTAAACAACCAGGTAATATTTATCATGCATGTATATATATTATCTCAACCTTTATAACCAACCTCTTTCATATTCCAGCACAAACCCAAACCAACTCATCATACTCCATCCTTGAATATAGAAATTCAACTCATCTCATTACCATGCCACTTTCATAACCAATCATTTCATGTTCATTACATGCCAAGAATTATTCAACTTCGTCATTCACAACTCATACACCCTCCCATTCATGCATATTCGTTGCCCTCATGCGATTATATAATAATCCAATCAAATACAAGCCAAACATCCGAGAACAGGGAAAACACCAAACCAGAACGCACTCTCGCCCAACACTTCGCTCAGGCTGAAGGGTCTCGCTCAGGCGAGCTCCCTTCGCCTAGGCGAGGGCTCAACATACATGTATAGTGGCTTCTACGCATTCTCGCTTAGGCGAGACCCTCCTCGCCTGAGCGAGACGCTCGCTCGCTCAAAAACAGAGCTAGTCGCCTGAGCGACCATTCGCATGGAATAACCTGCGCGAGCCTATGTTAATCTCGCCTTGGTGAGGCAGGCTCGCTTGGGCGAGAAAACCAATGCTCACCACTGTTCTCTCGAGTAACAGCCACCCCCACACCCCTAAACAAATCAAACAGGCGTTTTCATCCACACATATATCCACACAGTCCATTCAATCATCAAATACTCATAAAATAAGCAGAGTTCACGAAAAACATAGTAGGGTCTAGCTTCCCTTACCTTGAAATAAGCTAGCGGAATACTCCGATACGCACACAGTGAGCACAACTGTCCTAAGGATGGGCCAAAGAGCTGAAAATAATCGATAAAACAGAATAGGAACGAGTTACTACAAAACCCTAACGGTAAAAGCGGTAATAAGCCAAGAAAGGGGAAGCATGAGCTGAGGAATGACTTACGTGGTGTGGAAACTTGGCTTGAGCTAGCTTGAAGAAGGTTGACGGCTAAACCCTAGCAGAGAGTTGTAGCTACTCAAGGAGGCAAGGAGAGACTGTTTCTGAAAGTGAGGGAAATGGAAACGTTAGGACAGATTAGGGTCTGGTTTTCCTCTTTGGATCAACCCTTAGGCCCATTAGATTAAAGGCAGCCCTTAAAACATTAGGGCAGAAAACTGGGCCTTACAAAAAGATATGAATAAAGAGTTGAGAGAAAGAGTTAAAGAAGAACTTGAGAAGGAAAATAAAGGAGATGGAGTTGAGGAAAAAGAAATTTCATGAAAAAATAAAAAAGGAAAGAGAAAATGAGAAATAAAAAAAAAGTGGTCCAGAAAAAAAATGAGAAAAACAATGATAATAAATATATTTGGACTGATCTTAAATATATTATTGTTTTATCCATAAAAAAATTTTAGGAATAATTTTCATAAGTTGTCTTTGAAACACATCATTTGATATTAATCATCGATATATAATGTTTACATGGATTGTAATTTTAGAATTCTAATTTTAGAATGGAAAACCAATAAAAGGAGGACCTCTGATCAAAGTATTATGTTTCTATTAGAGAAAAGTATACTGATGACATTTGAGAATGAATTCTTGGTGTAATGTAGTTTTAGAAGGGGGTGATTAAAAGAGACTATAAACAAATTCAAATAATTCTCTCGCAAGACAAATATGCAAAGTGAAGAGTAGGGATGGAGTAAAGCACACAAAAGAGTTATACTGGTTCACCTCTCCACTAAGACTATGTTGAGACTTTTAAAATTTCACTAATCAACACCTTTGATTAGTACCGAGTATCATCCTCTCTAGATTATAATAGTTTCAACCTCTCTAAGTATCATAAGTACAAACCTCTCTAGGCTACATCAAGTATTCAACGTCTCCAACCATGTTTCTCAATCTCGCATTGAGATAAAAAAAACTCTTGATTACAATAAACAATTAAAAAACACCCTTGCAGTAGGAGTGTGCAATACATCTCACATGTTACAACTTCCCTTGGTGAACTATTTACAATATGTGTGTGCTCAGCCCAATATCTCACTAAACACTATTGATGTGACAATTTCACAACACTTTTGTATTTCAGAGATACCTTGGTTGGTATTCTCGTATGGTTTACATCCTTTATTTAGTCGTTGCATTTGATGGTTGTTCAGAATTTGAAATGTAGTGCTTCATCATGATCTTCATGATTTCTCTTGATATAGAATGACTTGATTAATTCTTTATTTTGACTCTTCAGATGACATCTTCAATGTCATTCTTCAGATGACATCTTCAATGTCATTCTTCAATACTTTAATTGTAAATTTGTTGATACTCTTTGAAATATCTTATTTCCTTTCTTGAATGAGCTCACGCTTGATTTCTACTCTTCCTTCAACGTTCAAATTTCTCCTGTTTAAGGAATCTTTGTGCAATATATTTCTTCATTTGACTTGTTAGAGTAGTAATACTTTTCAATCAATCAAAATGCTTATTCATCAATCATTTCCACATGCTCATATTATTTGAATGCTTGATTTTGAAAACTTTTTTCTTTCAGAATGTAATTATATATAAAGATTCTCTTGAACATTGTAGCTCTTATTTAATTCTCTATTTCAATTTATCATATTAATATCAATTCAAATGATCATCCAACAATTAAAGAAATAAAACACCTAGTCAAATGTCAAAGCGTATTCTGACTCGTTTAATGTAAAATTGGGTTCTACTATTTAGATTGTCTAACACCTTATCGTCTAACGGCTTACTAGTCTAATGTCTTAAGTTGCCTTGGGTCATCTAATGCCTTGAGTCATCCAATGACTTAGGTTGTCTAACACATATACCTAGTGATTATCCTTGGTTGTACTTATCTAATGCACTGACTTATCTTTTGCTTAGACTCATCTAATGCTAAGACTTAGCCTTTTGCATTTACAAGGCTTTTGTAGATTTAAAATGCCTTTCTTATCCAAGAAGGGGGTTAAATTGGCTAAGTACTTAAAAATATGCTCAATTAAATTTGTAAAAACCCTTTCTGTTTGAATTCAATTGACAAAAAAAATCAAAGGTTTATAGTTGCAGGACCATACATTTCAGTCAATTGAAAAATAGGAAAAACAGACTTTGTTCATGTAGTATGATTCAATAGATTGAAATATAAAATAAATCAACTAATATTCTGGGAAATTCTATAGAAACACGAAAAACACCAAACTCACTTAAACAACATGCTTTATCATACAAGATTGATTTCAATTGATATACCAAACTTAGTTATATCACCATATTATATAAAAGCACACATAAACCTTACCAAGATTGATTTAATGAGTTTTCTTGAGATTTATAAGAGGAACAAGATAAGGGAGAGAGGATAACATAATGAATCCAATCTTCAATCTTTGTGATATTCATGTTAATTCCATATTCAACAGACCTCAAGCTAGATCAACAACTGATGAAGGGTCGTCTCAGTTTTCGGGGCGAATTTTGCCTCGAACAAAAATGGGTATGAACCCTAGAACGAATGGGAGAAAATTGGAGGACATCGAATTGGGGGTTTGCGGAACGAGAGGAATGCACGCCACTTGGAGGAGCTTCCAAGATAAGTTAGGAAGACCTGCCACTTTGAATCAGACATTCAAAGATAAGGATCCTGGTTCTAAGGAGAACCTCGAGACTTGAGAGAAAACTTAATGTTTCATAAAACTCAAATCTGAATGCAAAGTGTTTCATAAGGGCTTATATACTATGGGCCAAAACACCAAAAAATCCAACACGACTAAAAGGTCTGATAAGGCCCAAACAAAAACATTACAAAAATTACAAAAAGATTTGTTATTCTATGATCCAAAGCTAATCCGAGATCTTTTTGAAGGTCCTAAGCATGATTCCATGAACTGTTCTGAAATTCTTGTGACAGCCCTAACCATGCCTCCAAGTTGGAGAAAATTCGACCTCAAATTTTAGCGCTTTATTACCTACAAACAAACACACAAATATAAGTGTTGAAAGCACACAAAACCTAAATAGTCTAAGGATAGAAATAAAATTCTATCTAAAATGAGATACGAATCTTGGGAGAGGCCAATATCTTATTATCAATGTGCTTGGAGATTGTTCTCCAGGGTTAAAGACCAGCCTGCAAAACACATAAAATAGTTTCAACACATTTGTTTTTTGAACATTGAAACAACAAAGAAGAATACTCATATAAATCACAGAAGAAAAAGAGAGTCTCTGCTTAGGTTCATTGCATGACAAACAAACAAGACCAGTATCAAAAATATGTTCATGTGTTTCCAATTTTGTTTCCTCTTTCTCTATCAGCTTTTCTTCACCCCATTGCTTATGTCATTGCTCCTTAATGTATAAGTCTTCCCTAGGCACTAAGACAAAAATAGATGGGTTAGTAAGTGTTCCCAATGTAAATGCAAAATCATGATGTGAATGGGAACAATAATTTAACGCATCATTATCCCCTTTTAAGGATTCCATCTCAACAATGCAAGTCACGGGTGTGAGGAGAGACTCCTTCTCGTGTTTCTCTCTTTGTTCTTCTTCTTCATTTTCTCGCCACTCTTTCTCTTCTCGCCCTTTTTGCTCTATCTCTATTATTTCTCTAAGCTCTTTCTTCTTTTGTTCTCTTTCTCTCATCTCTAGCTCTTTTCTTTCTCTTTGCTTCTTCTTCTCTTACTCTCTTAGGTCTTGCTCTTTTCTCTCTTTTAGCTCTATCTCTTGTCTTGCTTTCTCCCACATTTCCTTTAGTGCTCTTTCCGCATTTTCTCTCTCTCTCTTGTCTTGTTTTCTCCCATATTTCCTTTAGTGTTCTTTTCACCTTTTCACGCTCCCTTTTTTCTTGTTGCTCTCGTCTGACTTCGAGCTTTTGCTCAACACTCCTCTTCACCTCTTTCAAGTATACAATGTAATCTTGGAGTTCTTGAAGAGTCATGTACTTTGTGTTCCAATTAGGACATTGATAATTTTTGTATCCATATCCTTCACACTTGGTGCACCTAATAGCACTTATTTTGTCGTTTGGCAATGATCTTCTATCATGTTTGTGCTCTCTTCTAAGTTCCCCAAGTTTGCTATTCAACCTGATAATTCTTGACACGATGAAGTTGATATCCTCTATCAAGGTTGAACGTGTATAGAACATTGTGGAGTGTTCAAAATTGTTAATTTCTACAATGAAAGAGAGGAAACAAGAACTAACATAAAATATAGTAAGTGGTTAGCACAAGTAATGTGGATAAAATTAGAAAATAGGCCTCACCACTCCTTACATGTTTACACTCAATTCCACTCGTGTTTCACTCTTAAAGTATATTCACTTGCTCTCAAGTTCCTGTTCAGTTCTTTAAAGAACTTCCAATCAACCCATCAAGAATGCAACATCAAAGTGAAAGATGTAACGAATCCAAGCTCAAATTAGGAGGCCAAGGAAAGGAAAACTCCAAGACAAAACGAAGAAAATTTGAACACAAACTAAAAAGCACCAAAATTAAGAAATGGTCAAACCAAAGAGAGTAAAATAGGTGACAAAAATAAGACTATAACAACGAGAAAAGCATTTTAAAAGACAAGAGTAATATAAAAAAAGTATTTAGAATTACTACTGGAAATGTGAAACAAAATACTTAAGCTAAACTATGATGATTAATTCAAACTCCCACAAGCAATACTTCCAACAATTTAACTCAAGGTACATTGTCCCACAACACAAGAATCCAAGGAATATCAAATTCAAAAATAAAAGTGATAGAAAATGGACTCAATCAAAGCTAGAAATTCAAGAAAATAGACTTATACTGACAAGAATATTGACTCAGAAATACGCACAATAGGCACCATGTATATAAAATCATAACAACATCCAAAACAATCCAAAAAATTATGCCCAGAAAACCAAAATCGCGACCCAAAAACAATCATCAAACCACCTTTAATATCTCCCAAGACATCACCAATTAATTAACGAGAAGGCTGCCACTTGCACCATTTGGACTCTTTCTAACTTGCACTGATTAAGTAAGCAACGAGCCAATCAAAGTCACCACTGCCAACATATGAAAGGTCACACCTGCACCGCAAAAAGTAGCTACTACAGTAAATCTATACGCTACACCAAATGGCAACACGAGTGAACCAATAACCAAATCAGAAGTAGCTTGCTTTCAAATTGCAAAACTCAATCTTGACTGTTGGAACATGCTAGAAAGGACCACACCGCAAGCTTCCAATTTTCTACAACAAATTTTGCACCAAGAAACCAATTTTAAGTGTCTTGGGTGGTCCACTATTGAATAAACCAATTTGGTTCAACCAAATTCTGCACCACAATAAGATTTTTGATCCAATTAACACCAGAAAGTAGCAATGATTGGTACTGCTAGAACCAAATTGGCTAATGCTAATTTCCCCAAACAAAGTTGATGTTATTCAGTGGTATTTGACCAATTAACAATTGTAGTTTGTGTGCACTAAATGAAGCACAAACGATGAGCTGCCATTGCCTGAGGCCAAATCCTGTTACGCAACAACGTTTGGCACTAAAATAGCATGCTAATTGACTGCAACCAACAAAAACCACTGACCCAAGATAAAACTGTGTTGTTGCTGCACCAAATGGTTACTACAACGTGGAATTTTGGGGGTTGCCACTACAATTTCTAGAAAAACATGACCACTTTATGTGCTATATTTAACCACCTTGCTCACACTTCAAAACACATTTTTTACACTAAAGGCACCAAGTGAGGTACTGCAGCAGTTTGAATCTGCCAATGCTGCCAGTTTCATGAAGGCCACCATCACTTTGTTTCTTCTAATTGGAAATTCATTTTACATCCATTATAAAAATGCTGCACTATAGTATCCTGCACTATTATCTACTGCACTAACAAACCAGAATAGGCTCAGAAAAATTATTATCCAATTGAGTAGGTGTCACGTTCAAAATTTTTGGCATACCTTGTAAACTCATCGGAAGGTAACCAAATGTGTAGTTGAATAAAGAAGACCATGTACACATAAAAGAACTCCTTAGGGTAACCCTCTCAGCCATAGCAAATATTATCTATAGTGCCTACCCTTTCATAGGTTACAATGTCTTTGACCTCGACACCCTCAATCGTGTATATACTATTCAGGCATTACCTCAACATGGAGTACCACCTAAACTTGGATGTGTCCAACTGTTCTCTTGTTTCTCTAAACATCTCCATGGTTACAGAGGAAAATAGTCGAGAAGGACCACATGATGACCTGCTACTACTCAGATCTAGATAAACCCTAACAAATGTATCAAAACGATTAAAAGACATAATTGATATCGGCAACTGAGGCAGTAATGCTATAAATCATCAAATTAGACAAAGACATCTTTTATTTATAGATTTTCTTTGCGACTATTCATCTCCCACCTCTTTAAACTCAATTATTGCATCCCCTCAAATCTAATGGCCAAGGGTCACGACTATTGGATTCTTCTAGGTTTGACATCCATCAAATCAACCCTCTTTATCGTTACACTTCTCGAGGCTCAAAGGCTACTATACCTATAGGCTTACGTAACCAAAGAAACACAAATTTTCTTTACACATGACCACCAAGACGAAGATCGAAGGTTGACATCATGACGACATTCTACAAGACTTCAACATCGAACATGTTAAGTTTGGGGGACTAGTGTACTGTACATGATCGAATATACCTCAACCATGTCAGTATACACCCTATGTTTGTCTGCATACACCTCGACCATGTTAGTATACACCCTATGTTTGTCTGCATACACCTCGACCATGTCAGTATACACCTTATATATGTTCGAATACATCTCAACGATCTGAACCAACATGTATTTGGCTAAAACATATACAGCCAGACCACTGATATTGGAAAATCATGATTAAATTAAAGAAGGAAATCTTAAAACCAATTTAAGCAGGTAATTATGGCCCACGCCCATCCAAGTAAGAGCCCATAAACAATAGTATAAATAGCACATTTTATAAGGTACATTAATGATGTTCATTAATTACAATATCCATTACCTTCTGGAGCACCTGACTCACTTGAGTGTCAAAGTATCTTCTATAGGCAGAACCCTGGTTTGGCTTGAAGAGGACAAGTACCCTTGGAGATGATGAGTATCTTGAGTTTGGAGCTATGAGTTGTAGACATTGGAGTTAAATTCTTTGTATAATATATTTGGTCCTGTAAGAACAATTTTAATAATTTTTTAAATTAATATACATTAGTTTCACGTTAACATAATATATTTTTAATTCTTATTTAAAAATTTGTATAAAATAATTTTAATTTTATTTATGTTATAAATTTGATTGTCTTTGTTTTATATAATAATAAGATAAGAGAGTCAGTCTTAATATATAATAATAAGATAAGAAAGACATTCTTAATTCAAAAAGTCCATATTTAACGAGAACATAACTATTGTACGTGACCTTCATTTTAACAAAGTAAACAATAAAATTTGCATATCTCACTTTTTTATATAAATATTTTTACACTCATATATTCTTCGTCCATACAAAATTCTTCTTTCTATTAATCTACTATCTCTTCTCTCAATTCCTAATCACTAAGCACTCAATGTCTACTACAATATAAATCCAGACAAAGAAAGTGTTTATCACCATGAAAGAAATTTGGTCTCACCATCCTTTCTACATGAAACTCTTCCAATCCATATATTTATTTTATTTCGTCTACTTTATTTGAATGTTTATTTTTGATTAACATTATAAGACACTTATAAGAAATAATATTTTTAAAAGAATTATTATCATTAGTGTCAACCATATAAAAAAAATTAAATAAATTTTAAAATAAAAAAGATATGAATATTGGCTTAAATGATGCTAAACTACTCTAAGTAAAAATCATAAGTTGATGCAAGTAAATTGAAATTCATAGATTTAGAGTTTGTTACACATGCAATGTAAATACTCATTAGAATCAACTTTTACTATTTAGAATAAATTAAAAAAAAAGAGAGTAGTGTTTCAAATCATAACTTTATTAACTCAATTTCTGACCTGTCAAACTACTGGCATGTGATGATAGGGGTGGAATGTTGCAACGATCTCACTAATATTGTTCTCTCAAGTCATACTTATACATTGTTCCCATGTGCCATTCTTTTGACAAACCATGCAATTAAGGAGTATCTTCTCACCACTATTCCTCTTGTATGTAAGTACCTATGTAAATAAAACTGCAAGTGTTCCTTTCAATTACTGTAAGTGCACCCAATAGGTAGAACGTGAACGTGAATGATTTATTGGCATGTGACCTGAAACAACACGTGAATGAATAGGTTGCATAGTTCAAGTCTTCTAGCCTTGGTTCAATCTTGCACTTAGTTTGATATAAAAATATAAATGACTTCTAATATATATATATATATATATATATATATATATATATATATATATATATAATTATTTTGTAGGACAAGATATCGAGCTTTCCTAATATTTATCGTTAAAAATATACTTACATCATTATAATAGAAAATTAAACTATTAATTAAATGTTAAAGATAAGTATGTTTATCACATCAGTAAAGTTTATATATATAACTTCAAATCTATTAATAGGTAACAGATACACGTGTTAGTAGCTCAATGTGTTGGGAATTCAAGTCTGAGTCAAGAAAAGTGATGACAAGTTCAATGCCAATTGGAAAAGACCTTTTTGAGTATTTGAAGATGTTGGCAAGGGAGCTTACTGTAACACTCCAAATTTAGGATGTCACGAGAAGATGTTATGGTTCATTTAATTAAAAGTAAAATGATTGTATCACGAAAAGACACTTAATAATAATAATAAAATTTAAAATTTAAATGTAAATAAGTAATCCAAATGTTAATTTGAAATAATAATAATTAAAAAAAACAAAGTCTAAGGATTATATACCCTTCATTCACGTGAAAATACATGCCATTTAACCCGCTGTCCCAATTTCTTTTACGCATGAAAATAAAAGGAAGACTAAGGATTATATACCCTTCATTCACGTGAAAACTAAGCCAAAAAGAGAAAAGAAAAATATGACATAGTCTGCACCAATGTTAAACTTACCGGCTAAAGTATTTGTCAGGGCAAGCCATAGTCAATTTGGAATGTGACCCATTTAAAATTTTATTTCGGCTAAATGCTTATAAACTGCTGAACGCTTGTAATCTATAATGTATTCTTTCCTTACTTGGTCTTTTTTCTCTATGGACGATTTTTGGCCAAGAAGGTTTTAACGTGGCACTTGATCAATCAAACGAGGGGTTTCTCCTATGTGCATAAGATATTTTATATTTCCTTAATCTATAAAATTTTGTAGCAACTTAACGATTTCCATATCGGCTGCCTAGCCGATCCTGGTTGACCTTATCAACTATCGGCGGCCTATTCGGCCCTGGTTGAACTTGGCAAGCAGTTCTCTATCGGCTACCTAGCTGATCTTGGTTGAACTTATCAAGTGGTTCTATGCTGGCTACCTATTTTGTCATAGTTTAACTTATCAAGCATTTCCTTGTTGGCTGCCTAGTCGGTCATGGTTGAACTTATCAAGCAGTTTCCTGCTTGTTACCTAGTTGGTCTTGGTTGATTGTGTTAAGCAGTTTGATGTCGGCTATTTGGTTGGCCCTGGTTGAATCAGTCAAGCAGTTCCTTGTCAGCTGCCTAGTTGGTTCTGGTTAAACCTATCAATAAAGTTCCTTTAGAGCTATCTAGCCGCTCTTAGTTGAACTCACTACAAAGTTACCAGTTGCTTACCTTGTCATTCTATACTAATTATCTATCTCATTCGAAGTGATAATTTTGTAAGAACAAGATATACCATACTCAACTTAATGCACATCGTCCTACATATTCACAATTGAGAGGAAATTGCAAGTTACGTAAGATAAGTAAAAAGAAGCAATTACCAGAAGAAAGTGATTTTCATTAAAGTTGGTCCATGATGGACAAACTGGTACAAGCCTTGGCCTTAATATATTCTGCTCACAAAAAAAATGACAATGAAAACACTTATATCCTATTATCTTTGTATCTTCTTCCTCATGGACGACAACTTCATGGTCAGTAGCTTGGTGCTCGACATGGGGAGAAGGTTCTTGAACCTCAATAGTGGTAGGAGAAGGCACTAGGTTATCCTCATTAGTATCGTTTTCAATATCCTTGGGGGTATCGTTAGCTCTTGCTTCAGTAATTTCATCCCACTCCATCAAAGCACCTATGAAGACATCCTTGTTCATGTAAAACCTCTCATCATTCGCCAATAATTGAAAGAGGAACTCAACCAACCTTAGAGCTTTCAAGAAACCATTATTATGCTTAACTAGCATGAGTCTTTGATATTTCAGGGACTTGCCTCGGTGCTTTCTTTAACGCTTTTCTCCAGGGCCAATAAAGCATTCAACAACCCCAACCTCGTCATTTCCCTTCTTCTTGTCTATTATCGACCCTTTCATGGTTGGAGCCCATATCCTCTCCCCTTGCTTCACAATTGTCAATAATTTATTCCTTAAGCTTCAAATACGTCTTTTGTAAATGTCTTCTTAGTATGATGTGCCATCACACCTACAAGAATCAAAACATATTCAGATTAGCTAGAAGTTGATTCATAATCAACTTCATGTAACATACTCACCATTCATGTCACTCAAGGGGTAGGAGAGATAGGTATATCTTAACAAGTTCCCTAGTTGGCAGATGACATGGAAGTTGCTCCGGGATATTTAATATTCTCTTATCCTTATCAGTCATGTTATCCTTCGACTAATCTTGATACCTACTTAGGTTATCTATCCAATAGAGAGGGAACTTGGGGCTGTCAATCTTATCATAAAAATAAGAATGCCCCTTGTTAGTTGCCACTACCCTAAAAAACCTATTCTTAAATTTTTTGAAGGACTAAGAACAAGAACCCAGTAGACATGTCTTCGTCTGACTGACCAAAGAGAGTTAGGTAACTGAATGTTGAGGGTGAGTACTATAAAAATATAAAAAACAATGTGATGTTGGATGTAGTCCTAAAGATTTATAGATAAGCCGCAATGCTTGAAGATAAAGATGTCAAAAAAATTAGTACCTGCGGGTACCCGCAGATAAAACCTGTAACAAGTAGAAAATTGATATTATAAATGGATACCTGCGGGTAATAGGTATGGGTGTTTTTTATAGCCGCATGTTAACGAGACTGGTACGGGTATCATAGTATCTATACCCGTGGATACCCGTACCCACTATACTTTGATTTCAATAAACAAAATAAAAACATTATTAAAATATTAACACATTGATTTTGAATGGAATATTTTTTATTAATTTGTTTTAAAATACAATCTCTCTTTCTTTGTAAACACCATTTAAATGTATTATTTTGACTTTGTTTGAAATTTGTGAATGTTATGCATTGTATTTACTTTAATTTATGATTAAAATATCTTGTTATATATTATAAAATAAATTTTAAAAATATCCGTAGATACCCGTGGATATCCTTGGATATTAAAAAAAATATTGGAGGACTTGCATAACGGATATCCGCACGGATATGGGGCATTGCTAGCCATACACCACATTAACTTGCCCTTCTGAAGGCTTTTGGCTACAATTTGGAGTTGTACTTCATGGTCGCTCTCTGCTTGGTAGTCGTCTCATAGAGATGGGTTTTCTATTACTTTTCGACCAACAAGTCCAAGCCAATATTGAGACAATTTTCGTTGTGCTCCTCATCGAATTATGATATGCTAGGAGATGATTGTTCGATTTTACATAAATAATGATGTTAGTGTCGTATGTCAAGCTGAAAGGTGTTTCCTTGGTGGAAGACTGAGGAGTGTACCTATAAGCCCACAAAAATTCCAACAAGTCCTTTAGCCACCTGTCTTTTGTCTAGTTAAGTCTCTTCTTCAGCTACAATAGTATGACCTTGTTGGTAGCCTCAACTTGCCCATTAGATTTTGGAATGCTCCACTAAGCTTGTAATGTGTTTGATGTTGAGGTTGACATAGAACTCGATAAAGATTTTATATATGAACTGCCTTCTATATTCTTGGTGATTATGATATGCGGCACCCCATACTGGGGTACTATATTCTTCCAAAGAAACTTATGCATCTACTGTAGATTTATTGTCGTTAGGGGCTTCACCTCGTTGCATTTGGTGAAATAGTTAATGCGACTAACAAGAATTTAACTTGGCCTTTGCCTAGGGAAAAAGGGCTAAGGAAGTTCATCCCCTACTTGGCAAAGGGCCACAAGAAGAAGACATGGTGTAGTTCCTCTTACTTTTTGTGGATCATGTTGTCGTGTTTTTGACAAGGAACACATTTTTTAATGTACTTGGTGCAGTTTGCTTCTATAGTCGGCCAAAAGTAATAGACTCTCAGTACTCGTGCTATAATGGTGCTTGATTCAGAATGATACTCGCAAATACCTTCGTGCAAGTTGCGTATTATGTAGTCCACTTGGTGTAAGTTAATACAATTCAGTAAAGGTCGACTATAGCCTCTTCTAAATAGCTCATCACCTACTAGCATGTATTAGGCAAATTTTTTTATATATATCCTATGTCTTCACCCTCTAAGATGTTTCCAATCTTGAGATATCGAGTAAATCGTATCATCTAGGTTGCTTCACTATGGCCCCTATATTATCTCCTCTATAGATATGCTCAAGCTTCACCTCGGCAAAGTTGTCGATCATGTTCTGGACCAGGTGGTAGTACTAAAGTAGTAGTGCGTCCTTTACTTAATAATCTCCTTTCATATGAAACACATATTATTATACTTTTAATCTCCTTTGCCAACATAAAGCCGACTATGATTCATCCTCCCAATTCACGTTTTTAATTACAAAAAAAATAAAATAATGGTGTAGGGGGGAATTGAACTAGTGATCTTTATCTCTAAAACAAGCACTTTGACCAACTAAACTACAACATCAATTAATCATAAGTCTAGCTTAATAATATAAATATAAGTCTACTCTTTAACATTATTCTATCATTATTAAAATAATTCTAATAAGTGTATTAGAAAGAGAGTCAAACTCCTAACTCCTTTTACTAACTCGAACCCATTGATCTATATCATCTCCTTGTGATTTTTATCAAAATAATAATTAAATACATATCCTCATCCATTTTATTTAATTTCTCAAATGAAATAATTTTTCAGGGTCTTACATCATTCGTGAAGGGTCTTGGCCTTAGTATCGTGATCATATAGTGTAAAACAACCTTAGGATTTTGGTTCTTGATCTTTATAGAAACCTTGTCGAACCTATTGATAAAGGTGCGTAGAGATTCCCCTTTCTCCTGCCTAACATTAAGAAGTGTTAGGGAAGTGAGATGGTGGTGTCGGGTAGTGGCAAACTACGTCATAAAAGACGAAGTCAAGGTATCAAAGTAGTTGACGGAGTATAGAGCTAAGTGTGAACTACTCTAGAGTGGGTCCTTTCAAGGTCGTAGGAAAGGCCTTGCACATGAAAACATCGTTAGTCGAGTAAAGACAAACTTGGTGATATACATGACAACATGGTCATCAAGATCAGTGTTATTGTCATCAGGTCTTGCTTCTTTCGATCCAACAATCTTGCTTCTTGTAGACACCATAACTTTTTTCTTCATAGAATATAAGTCGGCCCCATGGTGGGCACCAATTTTTCTTAGACAGCCAAATATATCTTGCAAAGACTTTAACTTCAATATCTACAAGCAATCCTAGCTCCAAAATAAAGGTACTCATCCTCTCTATGGGTATTCATCCTTTCCAAACATAAGGATGAGTCCAAGGTTGGGTGTTTGGATGGTGATATGATGGTGTTTGGGTGCTCTCAAGATATGTTAGGCAAACTCTAGAGGAAAGTAGCTAGAGAAGACTACATGAGATACTTTAGCCTTGACTTTGGAGACAAGTATGGCACAATATTTTGGCTCTCAAAGTAGTTTTTAAATTAGGTGATCACCTCTATTTATAATCGAATAACCCTAGAGGTGTCTCACAAAAGTAGAAGCAAAACCCTAAAACCTCAACTTTGCTAACCGGGTAACAAGGCTAAAAATTCTCTCAATTAGAAGGAGGATATGTGGCCACTACTATGGGAAAATCGTCTCCATTAGTTAAAGGACACATGACCACTACTAGCAAGGAATCATCTCCATTAGGAGGAGGACACTTGGCCATTACTCTCCAACAAAGGAGAGCCAATCACGCCCTTGCCTTGCTTCCCAAGGTGGTATAGGTGAGTGCTGACCAAAGTCAACCACAAAAGGTGCAACCTATATGTCAACTTAGGGAGTTGACTTATGTTTACCCATGTTTACCAACACCCTACACTACTTGGCCCATGATACAAGGTGCAAAAAGGAAATCCTATACTACTTGACCCATAATACAAGTTCCAAACTATTTATACTCTACTAGATGTGCTCCAAGATGACCCAAGAGAATAAGAGCTTGACTTTAACTTTCATGGATGACTCTAGCTCTTATTGAATGTGCTTGACCATGCTTCTTATGATTGGTCCCTTGACTAGGTGTTTGCTATCAAAGTTGAATAAGGGTTGTGCTCGTAGAAGACACTCAAGTCACCCAAGTGCATCAGAAGGTAATGAATACTGTAATTAATGAGCATCATTAATGTAGGTCATAGACTATGCTTTTTTATATTATTGTTTGTGGACCCTTACTTGGATGAGCCTGAAGCACGTGGCCTAATTACCTCGTTAATTTTGTTTTAACATTTTCTTCTTTAACTTAATCACGATTTTCCCATATCAACAATATGGACATATACATTTGGGTCAAATACATGCTGGTTCAGATGGTCAAGATGTACTCGGACAAATATAAGATGTATACTGACATGGCTAAGATGTATTCAGACAAAAATATAGGTTGTATATTGACATGGCCGAGGCTCATTCGGTCATGTACAGTGGATTAATTAATATAATTAGTATCATCTTAACCATTATTATTTTTATTCATTTTAATATTTATTTTAGTATAACTAATGTTAATTTACACTAATATTTTTATATTTACAAAAAATGTTTTAAAATATAACATCTATTATAATTTGTTTATATAAATCAAATTTTTTTTTTAAAATTATAATGTCAATTCTTCTAATAAATATTTTACTTATTAGTGTTTAACCTAGAACAAAATACTACTACTTAGTAGTTAAATTTTCACGTTCTTTTAGTGCTAAGATTTGACTAAACCCACTAAAAGGTTTTTTTTTTTTTTTTTAAAAAA